>MDSZ01058076.1_pt1 | contig 38145 bp, 34 predicted proteins | sample 811201 | NCBI WGS metagenome assembly MDSZ01 (sample SAMN05326647, study PRJNA326480) | marine metagenome | isolation source: seawater | place: Indian Ocean: North | collected 2010
AAGATGGCGGACTGGACGGGACTCGAACCCGCGACCCCCGGCGTGACAGGCCGGTATTCTAACCAACTGAACTACCAGTCCAATCTTAAAAGTACCTGATCTTTCGATCACACTTAACGAGTATGGTGGGTGATGACGGGATCGAACCGCCGACCCTCTGCTTGTAAGGCAGATGCTCTCCCAGCTGAGCTAATCACCCCTCGAAAAGTGAATGCGCATTCTACTCACGCAGCGCCGTATGTCAAACGCTATTTCTCAGTTTTTTTGATTTTTTTCAGTAACTTGCGTGAAGCCGCCAAATCAGCGGGCGGAATCACGCAGCCACGGGGATTTTCTTTCGTCTGCAACCGCGCTCTGCAACTCACTGGCTGCTGTTCGCGTTGCTGACTGGCTGAGCATCGTTATAGACAGCCGGTAATGCCGCGCCTGGATGGCGATGACGTTTTGAGCCCAGTACCAGCAGACAGGGCGTCAGAATCAGTGTCAGTACGGTGGCGAAGGTCAGGCCACCGGCGATGGCTGTCGACAGCTGGGTCCACCACTGTGATGACGGTGCGCCGACAGAAAAATGCTGATGGATCAGATCGATGTTCCATTGCATGACCATGGGCATCAGGCCTACTACTGTGGTCACCGCTGTCAGCAGGACCGGACGCAGACGCTGAGCGCCGGTGCGCAACGCCGCTTCGACCGGATCAACACCCTGGCGCAGGATATGGTTGTAGGTATCGATCAATACAATGTTGTTGTTCACCACGATACCGGCCAGCGCGATCACGCCGACGCCGCTCATCACCACGCCAAATGGCTCCCCACGGATCAGCAGGCCCATTAATACGCCCACAATCGAAAGCACAATGGCACTCATAATGAGACCTGCCTGATAGAAGCTGTTGAACTGAGTCACCAGAATGGTAGCCATCAGGAAGATGGCGATGGCGAAGGCGGTAGCCAGAAACGAACCGGTTTCTGCCATTTTTTCAAAATCACCGCGAAAACGGGGTGTTACTCCGGCTTCACGCCAGTCGAGGCTCTGCATCTGAGCGGTCAATGCCTTGATTTTTTCCATGGCGTTGACGCCTTCTTTTACCGATGCCGTCACCCGGTAGCGGTAATTACCGTCGATACGAACTACGTCACCGGATTTTGGCACTGCAATGCGTTCAATAAAATTCGAGGCCGGAACCAGCCCGTAAGGCGTCTGAATATTAAAGCCGGCAAACTGATCGATATTGCGCGTGCGGTTCGGGAAGCGCAGCAGTATTTCAATTTCGTCGTCGCTGAAATCCGGCTGGAAATCACCGACCTTCTGGCCTCCGGTAATCATACGGATCATAGCGCCGCTGCTGGCAATATCAGTGCCGTAGCGGCTGGCTTTTTCGCGGTCAATCTGCAGTTGCCATTCGATGCCCTCAAGTGGCAGGTCATCACGTACGTCTTTTAAGTCCGCATCGGCGTTGAAGATTTCTTTTACCTGGGCAATTAATGGCAGCATGGCTTCGCGACTGGAGGCGGTCAGCTGTAACTGAATCGGTGGTCCGCCGGCCGGGCCGTTTTTCTTTTTCTGCGTCTCAATCACGATGCCAGCCATATCGGCGGTGCGTTGTTCGATATCGCGCAGAATGTTATCCGCGCTACGGCGTTGTTCCCAGTTCACCAGCTCCAGCTGAATACGGCCAATTACATCGGCTGCCGTATCACCGTCACTGGGCGGCTTAACAAAGGTGGCGGTGTAAATAGACTGGATTTCTGCCATATCAAAAATCCGGGCTTCTACCTTACGCACAATATCTTCGCGTTCAGCCAATGACAGATTGCCGCGGGCACGTACATCCACCAGACCAATATCCGCATCAACGTCTGGAAAAAATTCCGAACCGTGACCAAGAAAAAAATACACGACAAAAGACGTTACCAATGCCGCAATGGCTAAGCCCAGCACTTTTAACGGGTGTTGCAGGGCCTTGTGCAGGGTGCGGATGTAAAAACCGGCAAAGCCTTTTAATTCATGAAAGCGGCCCTGTTCAGCGGCTTCAATGGTGGCCAGTGCCTGTGGGTTATGATGGCCATCTTTACCCATGACTGCACCGATAGTCGGCACCACGATTAACGCCATAATCAGCGAACCGGTGAGGGTGTAAAGCAGGGTCAGTGGCAGGAATTTCATAAAATCCCCGGTGGTGCCGGGCCAGAATAACAGGGGTAAAAACACCGCCAGCGTAGTGGCCGTGGAGGCAATAATCGGCCACGCCATGCGCTGTGCCGCTTCGGCATAGGCGACGCGCTTTTTTGCGCCTTCGGCCAGCCGGCGGTCGGCGTATTCGGTCACGACGATGGCGCCATCAACCAGCATGCCGACGGATAAAATCAGGGAAAAAAGCACCACCATATTCATGGTGTAACCCATCGTGCTCAGTACAATTAATGCCATTAAAAATGCACCGGGAATAGCCAGACCCACCATAAATGAGCTTTTAATGCCGAGGCTGCCGAGCACCAGAATCATCACCAGCAGGGTCGCGACCAGCACGTTATTGAACAGATCGTTGAGCATCTCTTTAATCTGCCGCGATTCATCCTGGGTAACACCGACATCAATACCATCCGGCCAGAACGGCTTAACTTCATTGATGATGTTTTTTACGTCGTCCAGCGTCTCAATAATGTTGGAGCCAATGCGCTTTTTAATTTCCAGCGTGACGGCGTTTTTGCCATTGACCCGGGCGCTGTTCTGACGGTCTTTATAGGACAGACGGCCAACGGCAATATCCTCGAATAATACGACTCTGTCGCCATCAACTTTGACCGGCAATTTGAGAATATCCGGGATGCTTTCAATCAGCCCCGGTACTTTGACGCTGAAACGCCCGGCGCCGGTATCCAGGTCTTCGCTGGCGACCAGCTTGTTGTTGTTGCCAACCAGCTGAGCCAGTTCACTGAACGACAGGCCGTAGTTATCCATACGCGCCGGATCAACGATGATTTCAGCAATTTCTTCGCGCTTGCCCTGAATTGTTGCTTCCAGAACGCCGGGCAATGCTTCCAGACGATCCTGCAGGTCTTCGGCAACCGCATAGAGTGACGATTCATCTGCCTCACCTGACAGGGTAACCACCATTACCGGGAACAGGGCAACGTTAATTTCTTTTACCCGTGGTTCCTTGCTGTCTTCCGGTAATTCGCCTTTGGCGTCATCGACTTTCTGGCGCACATCCAGCAATGCCTGATCGATATCTGTGTCGGTATAAAACTCCAGTGTAATCGACAGATGCCCGGTGCTGGCGGTGGAGACCATTTCTTTTAAACCATCCAGTCCGCGCAGTTCTTTCTCCAGTTGTTTATAAATCAGCGCGTCGGCGTCTTCCGGCGAAATGCCATCATGGGTAACTGAGACATACACAAAAGGTACGGTAATATCCGGATTACTTTCTTTGGGAATGCTGATCAGCGTGGCAATGCCGACCAGCATCACCAGAGTAAACAGCATAAGAACAGTGCGCGAACGGTTAAGTGAAGCCTGAATTAATGACATCCCGGCTTACTCCGCGTTGGCATTGTAGGTCGCGCTATCGTCATCCGCGACGGCTGCGTTAGCGCGCTCAGAAGCCCCGTTGATGACAAACACGGGTTCTACCTGCTGGCCATATTCCACAAAACCACCGCCCAGAGTGATGATGTCGGCTTCGGCGCCAAGCCCGTACAGCCAGATACCTGTGTTATCGGCTTTTAACAGTTTTGCCGGTAAAAAGACCACCCGCTGATCGGCGTCGATGCCTTTCAGTCCGAGTTCGCCGTCATCATTAAGAATCAGCAGGGCAGGCGAAACAAAATAGGCGTGGGTCGCAGGTTGCGGCACATGAATATCGGCAGTGAGTCCGCTGGTCATTTTGCCGCCGGGATTTTCAATTTCTACTTCCACGGCAAAGGTGCGGGTACGTTCATTGGCTTCGGCAGCGATATAACGGACAGTCCCTTCGACGCGTTCGCCGTTAATCAGCTGCGCCCAGGCGTTGTCACCAATATGAATATCTGCAGCTTCCTGTTCAGAGGCATCGCCTTTGACGATGTATGGCGAGAAATCCAGCACGGTCAGTAATGGTGTGCTGTCTTTGACGAAATCGCCGGTCTCAACAAAACGCTGATCAATAATGCCGGCAAACGGCGCGCGGATTTTGGTCGCGTCGAGCTGAATGCTTGCGTGGGTCAGTTCCGCTTCGGCGTTGGCCAGCGCGGTTTCGGCCTGGGCCAGCTGGGATTCATTGGCCAGTCCTTTGGCGGCCAGCTGACGCGCGCTGTCGGCTTCGATGCGGCGTTGTTTTAACGCAGCCGCCGCCTGTTTGACCCGCGCTGGCCAGTCTCTGGCATCCAGCTCCAGAATCAGCTCGCCACGTTCCACGCTTTCTCCTTTGCGCTTATGAATGGCGATGACTTTGGCGCGGATTTCCGATTTAACTTCAACCCGGCGGTTGGGGGCGGTGTGAGCAGAGACGATAACATCGCGCTGAACCTCTTCGCCCTGCATGTGCGTCACCTGCACCCGGGGCAGGCCGTTGTCCAGTGCCAGAGGGCGGTTGGTACTGATATCAGGTTCTGATTGCAGTGAACCGGCTGCCATCCAGAGAATCAGGGCAGCAGAAAGTAGCAGGGCAGCGATATGGCCCTTATTCAGACGAGTAGTCATGCAGATGTCCGCTTTTTATCTTGTGTTTATTGTTCATTCCGGGCGAATCCTTCCCGGTGCCTGACCAATATAAGGGAAATACTCAATAACTGCACCCGGGTTCCGTTTAATGAGAGCAGGCTGCGCTGAGTGACACAGCTTCAGTCTGGCATTTGTGACGTTTTCTGCCCGTCTTCGGCTAAAGAGTCAGTTCAGGTTTTTTATACAGAGGGCCGGGTGAACGCGTATACTGGCGGCCTTTTGATCTTCTGCAGGTAAGGGTCTGGCTGACAGACGCTAAGGGCATTTATGGTATTGGTAAGTTTAAAGCAGGCAGAGCTGGCATTTGGCGACCACGTTCTGCTGGATAAGGTGAACCTCGACATTCACACCGGCGAGCGTCTGTGTGTGGTTGGCCGTAACGGTGAAGGTAAATCGACGCTGTTGAAAATCCTCAACCGTCAGATCCAGCCGGATGACGGCCGTGTGGAACATCTGGATATGCTGCGCGTTTCCGCACTGCAGCAGGAGCTGCCGCAGGCGGCTGATAAGCCTGTGTATGATGTGGTCGCAGACGGTCTGGGTGAAGTGGGTCAGCTGATTTCCCGTTACCATGATGAAACTGCCCGTGGTGCCGACGCCGATATGAAGGTGCTGGAAGATCTGCAGACCCGTATTGAAGCCGCCGATGGCTGGAGCTGGCAGCAGAAAGTGGATGCCATTATTCAGCGCCTGAAATTACCGGGCGAAACCAGCTTTGCTCAACTGTCCGGTGGTTGGCAGCGTCGTGTGATGCTGGCCCGTGCCTTAGTCGTTGAGCCGGATCTGCTGATCCTCGACGAACCGACCAACCATATGGACGTGGCGACCATCGAATGGCTGGAAGAGCAGTTAAAGCAGTTTAACGGTTCTTTGGTTTTTATCAGTCACGACCGGGCCTTCGTGCAGAATCTGGCTACCCGTATTATCGAACTGGATCGCGGCCACATTTATAACTGGCAGGGCGATTATCTGAGCTTTGTCGATTACCGTGAAAAACGTCTGGAAGAAGAAGCCACCCAGAATGCGCTGTTTGATAAGCGTCTGGCGGAAGAAGAAAAGTGGATCCGCAAAGGCATCGAAGCGCGCCGTACCCGTAACGAAGGCCGGGTGCGCGCATTGAAAGCCATGCGTAACGAGCGCCGCGCACGCCGCGATGTGCAGGGCAGCGCCAACATCAGTATGAATGCGGCAGAGTCGTCCGGTAAGCAGGTATTTGAAATTGAACATCTGACGTACGCCTGGAAAGACGTGATGCAGGTGAAGGATTTCTCCACTCTGGTCATGCGCGGTGACCGTATTGGTTTGGTCGGACCTAACGGCGTCGGCAAAAGTACCCTGTTGAAATTATTGCTCGGTCAGCTGCAACCGCAATCCGGCACCATTAAAAGCGGAACAAAAATCGAAGTCGCTTATTTCGATCAGGCGCGTCACCTGCTCGACGACGAAAAGTCCATTGCCGATAACGTTGCTGACGGCAAAGACCAGGTGGAGGTGAACGGTCAGAGCCGTCATATCATTGGTTATCTCGGTGACTTCCTGTTTTCTGCCCAGCGTGCGCGTACGCCGGTGAAAGCGCTGTCCGGTGGTGAACGTAATCGCGTTTTGTTAGCTAAGTTGTTCCTTAAACCCTGCAACCTGCTGGTGATGGACGAACCAACCAACGACCTCGACGTAGAAACCCTGGAACTGCTGGAAGAACGCTTAATGGAATACAGCGGCACCCTGTTGCTGGTGAGTCACGACCGGGCATTCCTCGATAACGTCGTCACCCAGATGTGGGTATTCGGTGAAGGCGAACCGGGCTATATCGAAGAACAGGTGGGTGGTTACAGCGACTGGCAGGAGCGTAAAAAAGCCCAGGGCAGCAGCCGTGCTGTAAAAGCAGAAGAAGAGAAAAAAGCCGCTGCAGAAAAGAAAGCAGACACTGCCCCGGTTAAAGCCGAAGAAAGCAAAAGCGCTGGGAAAAAGCTGTCGTATAAACTGCAGCGGGAACTGGATATGCTGCCGGATCAGATTGCTGCAGCGGAAGCTGAACGCGATGCGCTGGCAGCGAAAGCCGGTGAGCCGGATTTCTATTCCGGTGACGCTGATGCTATTCAGAAAACACTGGAAGCCCTGTCTGCGGCGGAAGCAAAAATCGAAGCACTGGAAGAACGCTGGCTGGAACTTGAGGAAATGGCATCATGATTTTCTGGCTGGTGCTGGGCTTCGTTATTCTGACCATTTTTGGCTCCGTGTACTGGCTGAAACCCAGCCCGCGGGATAAACGCCTGGCCGGGTTACGTTACGATGCCATTAAACTTGGTTTGCAGATTCGTCAGTTCACCTTTAAACCGGATTCCGCCAAAACCGGCGTGCGCGATGAGATCACTGCCACCAGTTATACTCTGGTGCGTCCCGGTCAGCAGCAGGGCGGAGCGTTGAAATTCCGCGTTGCCGGACAGGCAGGCTGGGATACTGACGGTTTGCCGGAGGGTTTGTGCTGGCATAATCAGGGCACGGCGGCGGATGCAGAGAAGGTGACGGCTGCCATGGCGCAGCTGAACGATGATCTGCTGTTGCTGGAAGTGTATGAAAATCGCGTGGTGCTGATGCCGGCAGAACGGAAAACAGCCAACGCAGAAGCCTATAAAGTGTTTATGCAGACGTTTCTGTGATTCTGCTTTGATGATTTGATCGCAGACAGAGCAATAAAAAACGGGAGCCAATGGCTCCCGTTTTGTTTTTTCAGCTTAGCCCCGACTTATTGTGCTGTCTGGTCAGACCGGCTGTGCGGCGTAAGCTGCAGGCTCAGAAGCGGCGTTCCAGTTCTTCCAGGTGTTCAATGATGCGGTCGTTATAGCTGACCACCAGAAAGGGCACAGTGTTCTCGTTGTAGTTTTTAATGCGCTCTTCCATAAAGCGCCATTTGCTGTTGACGTTATTCATCAGCACATCGTTCTGCCCCTGACGCACCATCTCTTCCAGTGCCTGCAGCTGTTGATGAAAATCATCCGCCATATCCGTCAGCGTACGTTCGTAGCTGCCCATAAACACCTGGCCGAGATTGGTCGTACCGCGGGCGGCATACTGAGACGTAATTTCTTCCATCAGCAGAGCAAGATCACGGGCTTTCTCCACCACCGGGCTTGGGCGGATGCCACTCGACTGCTGCAGTTTGTCGTAGGCCTTTGAAATTTTATCGACTACCTCGGCACTGGTACGGCCCATCTCATCCACTAAGCGCACATTGGGAAAGCCCTGATTGAGCATATCGTTGCGGTTGGTGGTCATAAGATCACTGACGCTGTTCCACTCAGCTTCGATGGCGGCGATGTCATCGCCCAGGCTGTTGACGGCTGCCAGTTCACGGGCACTGGCCAGTGAGGCATTGAATTTGCCCAGCGCAACATCAATACGGCGCTCGTATTTGCTGTCGGCATCCAGTCCGGAAAACATATAGAAATTGGTGATGGCGTTGGTGGCTGCCAGACGCATGTGTTGCAGGTCGGTCAGCAATTGTTGTGGGGTAGCCATAACAGCCTGGCTGAACAGCAGGAATGCCCCGATCCGTATCAGGTTGATTGCAGTTTTCATGGCGTGTCTTCTTTTTTTGTTGTTATGTTTTTTGTTCTTGTTGTTATTTTCTGAGCGATTTTCTCAGTTATTGCAGCCTTTTTGGAACGGCTGTATTGCCCTGAGTTTATGAGAACAGGACGCTGATCCCTAGCAGTTATTACAATATGTTACAAAAAAAACATCAGTCTCAGGTATGGGTAAGACCATTAAATATACTTTAAGTTGTTGATTTTTATAGGAAATAATGGATTTTCAGAGCCCGGATAGGCAGCCTGATAAAGGGCATTTGAGCCGATTTAAGCTGAAAAACAGACAGATGCACTCGGCAATTCCTGACCTGCTATTGACTTTCTGGCCACTTTGCACGAATGTGTGCCTCTCGGATTCAAACGCTCGTATGAATCGTTCGTTTTTTGAACATTGCGGGCATTGTTTCACCAACCGGCAGAATGCTGACAGCAACGACTGTCAGGCAAAAAGCTAACCACCATGTGGAGATCAGTTGATGATTTACGAAGGTAAAGCCATCACGGTAAACATGATCGAAGACGGCATCGCCGAACTTAAATTCGATCTGCAGGGCGACTCTGTAAACAAGTTTAACCGCGTTACTCTGGAAGACCTCAACGCAGCGGTAGAAGCCATCAAAGGCAACGCTGACGTTAAAGGTGTTCTGGTTACTTCTGGAAAAGACGTTTTCATTGTGGGCGCAGACATCACCGAATTCGGTGAAGCCTTCAAGAAAGAAGAAGACGAAATTGCAGCCTGGTGTCTGGAAGCGAACCAGATCTTCAACACTTATGAAGATTTGAGCGTACCGACTCTGGTTGCTATCAATGGCATCGCCCTGGGCGGTGGTTTTGAAATGTGTCTGGCGTCTGACCTGCGTGTAATGTCTGACAAGGCAAAAGTGGGTCTGCCTGAAGTGAAGCTGGGCCTGATGCCAGGTTTCGGTGGTACGGTTCGCCTGCCACGCGTCATCGGTGCAGACAATGCCATCGAGTGGATCTGCATGGGCGGCGAGAACAAGCCGGAAAAAGCTCTGAAAGACGGTGCTGTTGACGCAGTTGTTGCTGCTGACAAACTGCACGAACAGTCTGTCGCTATGCTGAAAGAAGCCATTGCCGGCACCATCGACTGGCAGGCGCGTCGCGAAGCGAAGAAATCCAAGCTGAAACTGAACACCATGGAACAGATGATGGTTTTCGAAACCGCTAAAGGTTTTGTTGCCGGTCAGACCAAGGGTCAGTACCCAGCGCCAATCGAAGCGATCAAAGTGATGCAGAAAGCTGCAAACGGTGACCGTGAAAAAGCACTGGCAGCTGAATCCAAAGGTTTCGCTAAACTGGCGAAAACCACCGAATCTCAGGCACTGATCGGTCTGTTCCTGAACGACCAGCTGCTGAAGAAAAAAGCCAAAGAATTCGACAAGCAAGCTAAAGACACCAAAAAAGCAGCCGTACTGGGTGCTGGTATCATGGGCGGCGGTATCGCTTATCAGTCTGCACTGAAAGGCACGCCGATCATGATGAAAGATATCGCCGAAGCCGGTATCGAACTGGGTCTGTCTGAAGCCAACAAGCTGCTGGCCAAACGCGTTGAGAAGAAAAAGATGAAGCCGCTGGATATGGGTGACACCCTGAACCGCATTCGTCCGACTCTGTCTTACGCTGAATTCGGCGACGTCGACACCGTAGTTGAAGCGGTTGTTGAAAACCCGAAAGTTAAGAAAATGGTTCTGGCGGAACTGGAAGATCAGGTATCCGAAGATACCATCGTGACTTCCAACACCTCTACCATCTCCATCGATCTGCTGGCTGAAGATCTGAAGCGCCCGGAAAACTTCCTCGGTATGCACTTCTTCAACCCGGTACACATGATGCCTCTGGTCGAAGTTATCCGTGGTAAGAAAACCTCCGAAGAAGCGGTTGCCACAGTAGTTTCTTATGCCAAGAAAATGGGCAAAACTCCAATCGTAGTAAATGACTGCCCAGGGTTCCTGGTGAACCGTGTGCTGTTCCCTTACTTCGCTGGTTTTGCTGGGCTGGTACGCGACGGTGCTGATTTCCAGGCGGTAGATAAAGTCATGGAAAAATTCGGTTTCCCAATGGGTCCTGCATACCTGCTGGACGTAGTGGGTATCGATACCGGTGTTCACGCTAATGAAGTGATGGCCGAAGGTTTCCCTGACCGTATGAAAGCGGACTACAAAACTTCCATGGAAGTGATGTTCGAAAACAACCGCTACGGTCAGAAAAACGGCGTTGGTTTCTACAAATATGAAACCGACAAAAAAGGTAAGCCGAAGAAAGTTGTTGATGAAACAACTTACGAGCTGATTAAACCGGTGGTTGCGGACGCGAAAGAATTCGACGCTGAAGAAATCATCGCGCGCTGCATGATTCCAATGTGCATCGAAGTGGCCCGTTGTCTGGAAGAGGGTATCGTTGATACACCGAACGAAGCCGACATGGGTCTGATTTTCGGTATTGGTTTCCCTCCATTCCGTGGCGGTGCATGCCGTTACATGGATACCGTAGGTATGGCTGAATTTGTTGCTCTGTGTGACAAGTTTGCTGACCTGGGCAACCTGTACAAACCAACCGATCGCATGCGTGAAATGGCAGCGAACGGCGAAAGCTACTTCGGTTAATAAGCGCACCAGGAGAATTTATACTATGTCTTACAATCCAAAAGACGTTGTTGTTATCGACGCAGTGCGCTCACCTATGGGTCGTTCCAAAGGTGGCGTATTCCGCAACGTACGTGCAGAGACCATCTCTGCCAACCTGATTAACGCTCTGTTTGAGCGCAACCCGGGTGCAAAACCAGAAGAAGTCGAAGACATCATCTGGGGCTGTGTAAACCAGACACTGGAACAGGGCTTTAACGTTGCCCGTCAGATCGGTCTGATGACCGTTGTGCCGAAAGAAGCCGGCGCACTGACTGTTAACCGTCTGTGTGGTTCAGCTATGTCTGCTATTCACACTGCTGCTCAGGCAATTCAGACCGGTAACGGCGATGTATTCGTTGTTGGTGGTGTTGAGCACATGGGCCACGTGAACATGCAGCACGGTTTCGATCACAACCCGGAATCTTCCAAGTACTTCGCCAAAGCATCCAACATGATGGGTCTGACCGCTGAAATGCTGGGTAAAATGCACGGTATTTCCCGTGAGCAACAGGATGAGTTCGCTGCGCGTTCTCACCGTCTGGCTCACCAGGCAACGCTGGACGGCAAGTTCAAAAACGAAATCGTACCTATGTACGGTCACGATGCTGATGGTAAACAGATCCTGGTAACCGAAGACGAAACCATTCGTCCGGAAACCACCGCTGCCAGCCTGTCTGGTCTGCGCCCTGCGTTCGATCCTAAGAACGGTACGGTAACTGCCGGTACCTCTTCTCAGATCACCGACGGTGCTGCAGCCATGCTGCTGATGAGCTACGAAAAAGCTCAGGAGCTGGGCCTCAAGCCACGTGCACGTATCGTGTCCATGGCGGTTGCCGGTGTTGATGCTGCGATCATGGGTTACGGCCCGGTTCCGGCGACCAAAAAAGCACTGAAGCGTGCTGGCCTGGAAACCACCGACATCGACTACTGGGAACTGAACGAAGCCTTCGCAGCTCAGTCTCTGCCTTGCATCAAGGACCTGAAACTGAAAGAAGTGGCCGATTCCCGTATCAACATCCACGGCGGCGCGATCGCACTGGGTCACCCTCTGGGTTGTTCCGGCGCCCGTATCTCCACCACACTGATCAACGTGCTTGAGCAGGAAGGTGGTAGGTACGGTGTCTCTACCATGTGTATTGGTCTGGGACAGGGTATTGCTACTGTGTGGGAGCGTATGGACTGATAGCTTCGGTTATTGGACGTATGTTCTGAAGAAACCGGCCTCAGGGCCGGTTTTTTTGTGCCTGTCGTTTCAGACTGGTAGCGATTTTTGCCATCGTCTCGGCGTAGCTGACTGCGCTCTGCCAGCCCAGCTCCTCTCTGGCTTTGCTGACGTCTACTCTGCGTTCACTGCTGGTTGCAATAACGCCTTTAACGCTTATCGGAGGCTTGCGTCCGAACAGTGGAAACAAGGATTCGCAAAGCTGTGCCAGCAACAGTGCAATGGGACGGGGAAGGCTGCCAGCTGGCGCAAGTCCTTCAAGGGCCAGCAAATCACTGAAATACTGTTGCCAGCTGACTCCGTATTCGTCGTAGAAAAAGTATGTCTGATTGCGCGCCACAGGTTTTTCCAGGATTCGCTGTAAGCCGTCGGCAAGATTGTCAGCGCTCAGCAGGCAGGCATCCAGTCGGCCATGACTGATCAGGGTTAAGCCAGCGCGTGAACGGGCCCGGCGTAAGGGTTCGTTAACCCACACGCTGTCCGGACCAATCACGGCTGCCGGACGTACGATGGTGAAATCCATGGCATTCTGACGGCAAAAGTGGCGAACCAGTTTTTCCGCTTCAATTTTGGCATCGTCGTAGTGAATTCCGGATTTTCGCAGGGGGATGGTCTCATCCGGTAAACCGTGTTTACGGTTCAGGTATGTCGCCGGACCGAATGAGCTGATGTAAATGAAATGGCTGACGCCATGCCTGGCAGCGTCTTCCAGCAGCCAGCGGGTCGCTTCAACGTGTGTCTGGTAAAAAAGCTCGCGGCTGCCGTGGTCAATTACCCTGGCCGCACTGTGTACCACGGTGTCACAGCCCTGACACAGGTCGTTGAGACTGATCTGCTTACACAGATCAGCCTGGCGCATTGTGATGCCCATGCGCTCATAGTCAGACAGATCGCGGGCGGAATGATACTGACCGGTGATACGGTACTCTGAATCCTGAGCCAGGCGTTGCATCAGATGGTGGCCAATCAGCCCGGTAATACCTGTTATAAGAACCCGATTCATGTTGTGTCCTGATACTATTTGGTTCTATCGTACCATTAATGTCAGCTAATGAATTCGCCGCACTGCCGCCATGTTGGTGGCATCCGGGCATGACAATGTCTACAATGCAGGCATTCGCAGGAGAGAGGCAGCCACGAGTTGCCCGCCGAAGGCGCAAACTCCCATAAACGCTCAGGCAAACGGACTGCGAAGTCAAAGATCGCCATCTGGAGAGCGGTGCTCAGGCACCCACCGAAGGAGCAAGTCAGCTGTAAGTTCAGTCTGACCAAACTCTCAGGTACAGAGGACAGGGGGAGTGGCACAGATTTCACGGAGTTCTGTGTGCTTACGACTGTCTATATCATCGCTATTACCGCTGAAGCTATGTCCGGAGCGCTGTCTGCAGGCAGACGCCAGATGGATATGTTCGGTGTTGTTCTTATTGCTTTTATCACCGCACTTGGCGGTGGCACCGTGCGTGATGTGTTGCTGGGGAACTTCCCGGTGAACTGGACGCAACATCCTCCCTATATCTATCTGACCATGCTGGCCGGCTTGCTGACGGTTCTGCTGGCGCGCTATATGCACCATCTGCAACAGGTATTTCTGGTACTGGACGCACTGGGGCTGATTGCCTTCACCATTATTGGTTGTAATGTTGCGCTGGAGTTGGATTACGGACTGCCTGTGGTGGTTATGTCTGGGGTTATTACCGGTATTTTCGGCGGCATTCTGCGCGATATTCTGTGTAACCAGACGCCTCAGGTGCTGCAGAAAGAGTTGTATGCCAGTGTGTCGATACTGGTGGCGGCACTGTATCTGATACTGGTGCATTTCAATGTAAGTCATGACCTGACGCTGCTGGCAGCTTTCAGTTCCGGACTTGCTTTACGTCTGGCTGCGATTCGCTGGAAGCTTTCTCTGCCAGTGTTTTATTACAGCCCGGAACGCTGGCAATACTCTAGCCGGACACCCACCTCAGTACTCCTACAGAATCTACTGCTTTCAAGCTCCAATACGTCCCAAAGCCATGTCGGGAAGATCAGCCTGTCATGTTGCCCGTGATTATCATGCGCTTGCCCGCTATTTGCCTGATTTCAGGTACGGAAGGGCCGCCAAAGGAGTTGGAAGAGTAAATAGTTCAGAGCTAGAGAAGGGCAGGCTAGCCGATTGCTGCTCTGCAGCCAATGCTAGCTGGACACCCATCTCAGTAGGACACCCAACTCAGTACTCCTACAGAATCTACTGCTTTCAAGTTCCAACACATACCAAAGGCAGGTCGGGAAGATCAGCCTTTCATGTTGCCATTGATTATCATGCGCTTGCCCACTATTTACCTGATTTCAGGTACGGAAGGGCCGCCAAAGGAGTTGGAATAGTAAATAGTTCAGAGCTAGAGAAGGGCAGGCTAGCCGATTGCTGCTCTGCAGCGACTTAATCCTGGTACTCGTTGGTAAGGAAGCTTTTCACAGGCAGAGCGAAGATGTTTCTCACTGCCTGCGAAAGTGGCAAAGCATTCCTCAAAACCCTGCGTCATAGTTAACCACTGGCTTTCATCAATTCCGAGTCGGTTAAGGATGCCATCGGCAGATGCCGGAATAGCTCCGCGCTTATCTTCTCTGATAATACGGCCGGTCCAATCGACCAGTTCCAGATAATCAGTCAGCCGCATAGGAATACCTTTCGGCATATTCTGACGGGGATTGCCTGCGAAAGGCAGCAGGAAGCCAGGTTGTTGGTTTTTATGATTTGGTTGAGTAACTGTTTTTGCTTTCTCTGCCCGTTGCTTAACCGAGGTGTGATCCGATGTTTCCGGTGTTTTGCTCATGCCGGCGCGGACAGGGTTGAGATCGACATAAGCAATACAGGCAGCTAGTGCAGCGTCATCCAGAAGTGCATGCGACTTAAACCGGCCTTCCCAAAACCGTCCGCTACAGCCATCTTCTGCGTTTGCCTCACGGGCAATGGCTTCATTCAGAACCCGCATAAACCAGCTGATGTCAGAAAGCCGGGAACGCCATTCAGAAATATAGATAGCCAGCCGGGCTAACTCTGGCTCAGATAAAGCATCATCTTTCTCGTAACGTTGAGAGAGCAGATTGCCTTTAAACAGCAGGTGCCAGCGGCTGATGACTTCTTTGTCTGACCAGGCCAATGCTGCGTCCTTATCGACATGGAGAACCACGTGATAGTGGTTGCTCATAATGGCGTAGGCGGCGATATCAATGGCAAAGATTCCGGGGAGCTCAAGAAGCTTTGATTCCAGCCAGCCGCGGCGATGTTCATAAGAATCGCCGGTTGAGTGATCCACTCCACACAGAAACGCCCGGCGAACGCAGCGTGAAACGCAGTGGTAGTAGGGTGTCGCATCCAGTGATACCTGCTGAGCCCGTGGCTTTGGCATAGTTACCCCTCCATGGTATGGATTACAGGTTAGGAGAAGACCGGCATATTGTGCAATCAGAAGATGGTGTTAAAGTGGGTGTCCACAGAGAGAAAGCCCGAATATAGAGAGCAAGCAGGATCAGGATGTTTGAGCTGATAGAAGAAGTAGATGAAGTGCAATTGGCTATATCCCTTCCAGGGCTGGAGTCGGTTCCCACTGGCAAATTTATTCCCTTTGATAGGCTTGTCGTGGATGCGCTTCAGGACGCGTATTTTGATGCGCTTTTCATTGGTGGTTTCAGCAAAGATTATGGCGAAGAAACGAGCAGAGAGTTGTCACGAATCTGTGCTGAAAAACGCATCGAACTCGTGGTGTTTGAAAATCCAGCGAACGATCTGGCCGTGATCCAGGACGTTGTTCTGAATATCGCCGATAAGCTTTTTTCGAACGAGCAGCCCAATAATCTGGGTATCGCTGATATCAGAAATCTGAATCTGTATTCTGATCACTTATACGCTTTCAACAGAAAGCAATCAGCCCTGGATTTTTTACAAACCTTGGGTTTGGTTAATGTTGTTGGTGGTGTATTCCTTGCCCACGAAAATACCAGCTTAAGTGAGTACGAAGCTACGGGTGATGAATTACTCAGTTACTTCACTGAAGAAGGATTTCTTTGCTCAAGTATTCATTCTTCAGGTCGGGGGGAATGTACTATTCTGCTGGGTATTGAAAAACAAAAGGTATATTGCGCAGAAGACCGTGAGTAACTGATCGGCGCGCATCAAAGGTGCTGCCCTGTTCAGCCTTGGTAACGGCGTGTGGTGATGCACTGCCGGGGTGTCTGTCTATGTGTTTCTGGAATGTGTTTTGGGAGTGTGTTTTGGGAATGTGCTTCGGGTATGTTTTCGATATCAGGCAGCTGCCATTATGAAGCTTTGATGCTGCTGGCTAATTGCCGATCCGGGAAAAATCCTTTCAGTTTATTTGAGGGTAAAGCTTATGAATGCGTATGGCGACAATCCTTCTAAGCAATACCTCATTCTTCCTGTTATAGTGACTTTGCTTTACTGATTTTGGGAAAGTCAGGCGGAAGGAAATATCAGGGTAGACCTGCTGTTAATTTATCCGCTGTTGTTCTTAGTGTATCTCCTGTCATTCTGGAAGCGATTCCAATGGTATTCCATTCTTCTTGCTGTTCTTGCTATGACTTTGAATGCCGCCTTTTTTATTATGTCCTACGATGTTTTCAATAAAAGTTCAGGATAGTGTATCTGGTCAGTGACTCGCTCTACTGATACTTCTGGTACTAAGAATCCTTGCGCTTTAATTAATAGCTCCATTAGCAGCCCTATTAACTGGCCCTCAAACAGCCCGATTAACAGATACAGCAACAGCCCCACAGTAATGCTGCTTAGTCTTAAAATTGTCCTGCTTATGCCTGACTTTTACGCTCAACTAAGTATAACTACGAGCGTCTGGTTTCCTGAGTGATGCCGTTTATCCACACGGAATCTCCGGGAAACTGACCTGTATCAACCCTCCTATCGAAACAGTACTGAAGTAGTAAGGTGAGTACTTTCGGACGGGATTTATAGTCTTGTTATCCGTTAACTGGCCTTATGAGGTGTGCCATGAATATTCGTTGGGTATCTGCATTTTCTTCTTCTGCTTTGCTTGCTTTAACTGCTCTGGTGGCCTCTCCTGCGGCGTCTGCCAGTGAGCAGGAAGCGATGGCGGCGGCGGGTAAAGCCGTGTTTCATCAGTGTGAGGCCTGCCACACGCTGGATCCTGCCAAAAACGGCTTTGGGCCAAACCTGCATGGTGTCGTTGGCCGTAAAGCGGGCACTGTGCCGCGCTTTGCCTATTCCGATGCATTAAAAAATTCAGGATTGACCTGGACTGAAGAGAATCTGCGTAAGTGGGTCGCTGACAATGAAGCACTGGTGCCTGGCACCCGCATGCGTCATGTATCTGTTACTGATACCGTCGAGCAGGATTACCTGATTGCTTTCCTGAAAACTCTTAACTGATTTACTTTGATTACAAGGTCCCGCGAGGGGCCTTGTACCTGAAGCTTCGCTGAAAGGTTCAATATAATCTGTTTAAGTATCTACAAGTCCGGATTTCCTGCGCTTTTATTTCTATTATTGATAAATTTGTTTTTATAGGGTGTTCCCGTCTACTGGCAGGCATGTTCATCTGTCTGTCTGACCAGAGTGGTTCTGGTAACTCTATTGTTCAGCAACAACTTCTTTCTTATCACCCTTATGCTGGTACTTGTGACTGATTGTCTGGCGATTCAGTGGTTATTAAGGTAGGCCAGCAACTAAGAGTATTACTCGCTTCAGCAGGGTATAAGCTTCCATTGTCTGTAGCTTTCGGTATCTGTTTGGCACTTCTGATGCTGGTTGAACGTTAGCCCAGTTAACGTACATTACAGGTCAGGCATTATGTGGTGGTTGGTGTTTATCTCTCTTGCGTTGTCGGAAATATTTTGTGCCAGGATGTATTAAGCTCTCAGGGAAGTCGTCTTAATTCCTCATGATCATTTGCTTAAATGGCTGCATTGTTTCAACCCGAAACGACAGTTCCGGATATGTTGGGTTGATTCTTGTTAATGATAATTAAGTTGTTCAGGAAGGAAGGGATTTTCTTATGTTAAGACTGCTTACATATTTAAAGCGCTGTGCTGCTTTTATGATTATGTTTCTGATTGCCTCCTGTGGTGGTGAGGATTACTCACGGGGTGGAGAGCTGAAGGAAGAGGAACACATAAAAGGGGGGATTAGTTTCCCGGATGGCGTCAACAGCGAACTTGAGTTTCCTGTCACAATAAAGCCCTATTACAGTGCAGAGTGTCCCAACCCAGTTCCGGATCCGGTCTTTTCTGATGATTATGGTAACTACAGTATTGCTTTGAATTGTGGATCTGGATACAGAGTTTATTTATTGTATGTCAGTCGCAGCGGTAATTACGCTCTTCTGAGTGAAATCGACAATGGATATACCCAGGACGCGATGGAAGATTCCGGATCTGTTGAGCTGCAGCCGTTTATTCAATGGCAATTCCCAGTAGTAATCGGCGAGGGCTTCAGTGGAGCATACGAACGGGCTGATTTTGAAATTGGTCTGCGTATCGAAAATGCCATGGGAGAAAATTTTCAACGCATCAGTGATATTCGGACCTATGATGGAAATGTTGTATTTTCTGATCATGAGCAGGCTGTTACTGAATCCGGGAGTGTGCTGTTATCAAAGCTTCCGGTTACATATTCTTCTATGGTGGGGGTGGGGAATGAGGGTGAAGATGATTACCGGGAATCTGCAGCATCAGCACGCTATGTCGTGAAATCCCGGCTTATCGGTGAATATAGTAATAATGGTGAAAGGGTTACTGGTGTCCTTGATTCCGCTAGGATATTTTTTTCAGTTAACGGGGACGTTATAAGGCTAAACTCTTATGGTAAAGAGCATCGGTACGATGATCTGCGCTTTATCGACACAAAAGAAGCCTTCTCAACCGAGGGGGAATATGATGAATTGTCAGAAAAATATGATCTCGGAGAGCCTTCAGAATCAGGTGTTTATTTAAGAGATCTTTCATCTATGCCTTATCGTCAGGATTGCTATCATTTAACCCTGACATTTATGGATAACCTTTTGGTCAGCTTGAACAATACGCCTGTGCAGTCAGGAGTTCGGTTTGATTATGATCTGAGTGAAATGCCAGTATCGGATCTGACATTAGATGTAACCAACAGTCAGACCGGAGAAACCTTTACCCGGTATTTCCGGTTCCCAAGTGAAGGTCTGAGTACGGCCACCGATATAGACGTTAATTACTCTGTAGCTTCTGAAATCACTGCCACTGCAGAGGGCAATCTGACATTTCCTGCTACACAGCAGGTCGTGTTTGTTGATTACACCGCAGATGAAGTGAACCTTGACATCACTCGCAGTCATCCACTGCAAACAGTTAGTGTAAACGATGTTGATTATGGCAATGAGGAGGAGGCTGGCTCCGCAACGACGAGCATAGCTGCACCGCTTAGTGAAGGCGACAATCTGTTTAATCTTGAGGTGGTTGCAGAAGATACTAATGTCGTTGGTTTATATACTATGAATGTATATCGCTCTGCGGCGGACATTTCTGATCTGCTGGATTTGTCATTCAGAGAACATGGGAATATTGAAAACCCTGCTGAATTTCTTACAGATTTTTCTCCTGAAACAAACAGTTATAGTTTCAATTATAACGTAGATACGGATACTCTGGTTGTCATGTTTCAGCTACTGCCTGCCACCTCTCTGTCTGTCACACTCAATGGAAGCTGGATCAGTACACCAATTAATAATGATACCTTTCTTGTTATAATGCAGGAGGGCCTCAACACCATGGTGTTTACAGTAACATCCGCCGATGGCACTACCAGCACAGACTACACAGTCGAGATTACACACACGTCCAGTGGCTGTTCGGCAGAATTTCCATGCACTGACTAGATTGGTCAGTGCCGCGCCTGTGTCTCTTTCTGGTTTACGTTGCCCCTTTGTTGGGGGCGGCTTTGGTCATGGCTTTTGGGGCGATCTTACGATGGTAAAAACAGCCAAATACCCACTGACATTCAGAACCGCTGATCAAACCACTACTGGCTTTCTTCAATACGGAACAGGGGATTTTCTTCGATAATCGCTTCCAGTCGTCGGGTTGCTTCGTTAACGTTCGCGGCAATAAATAACGTCACTTCGGTTTCCGGTAACGGCGGCAGCTCTTCACGGATAACCAGCAGATCATCTTCCACCGAATGGGTCGGAATAATGCCGACACCGATGCCAGCGCGTACGGCGGCCAGAACGCCGGTGCGGCTCTGGCTGATAAATGACACGCGGTAAGGAATATTCGCTTTATCCAGTGCCTGGCAGGCGTACCACCGATGGCAGCAGCCTTCATCAAAAGTGGCCAGCGGCAACGTTTGCTCATAATTAATCACGTGATCACGTCCGCTGACCCATACCAGCTCATCGCGACGCAGGCGGGTGCCGCCTTCACTGTCGGCCAGCATTTCTACTAAAGCGATATCCAGCTTGCCGTTGTTCAGCATGTCTATCAGATATTCCGGGCGGTGGTCGCAATACACTTCCAGCTCCGCTTCCGGGTAGCTGAGAATAAACTCCTGCAGCAGCGGAGCCAGTGTGCGGCTGGCGTATTGATCGTGGGTGCCCAGCCGTACTTTGCCGTTGATCTCGATATTCTGAAATGAGCCGACAATCTGGTCATGCAGGTTGAGCAGCTGCTGGGCATGGGCTTTCAGCTGCAATCCGGCGGCAGTAAGGCTGACGCCATGTTGTCCGCGTCGCATCAGTGGATTGGCTACCAGGTCTTCCAGGCGGTTGAGCTGCATGCTCACCGTCGAAGGCGCTTTGTGCAGGCGGCGGGCAGCCTCGGTGAGGTTGAGGGTGTCAGCCACCACAACAAAGGTGCGCAGCAGATTGATGGGCAGATCTTTCATGATTTCAGAATTCAATAAATATGAACGTAGAATTTAATATTTATCGTTTTTACGAATGAATGCAAGGGCATAGGATACGCTCATTCGCCCGCGCAGCTGGTTTCAGTGGCGCGGCCCCGGCAGCAGCATTTGCATAACGATGGAGCATTACCGATGCGCATGACCGCCACTTTTGCCCTTAATCAGCTGATTACTCACGGTTTTGGTGTGTATCTGTTCGCCGCACTGGTGGCACTGATGCAGAACTCGGTTGGCATTACGCACTGGCACCTGGCCTTAATCGGCGCGCTTTCGCAGTTGTCCTATCTGGCAGGTGCTATGTTGATGGGCGCCTTTGGCGACAGGCTGGATTCCGGACGCAGTATGCTGGTGACCGGTTCGGTTATCAGTGTCTCGCTGTTGAGTATGGCGTGGCTGGAGAATCCGGTCCTGATTGTGGCGGTACTGACGCTGATGTCTGCCTGTGCCGCTATCAGCTGGAGTTCGCTGGCTGAACTGACTACCCGTTACGGCGATCCTCAATATCATTCGACTAACCTGTCCACCGCCGCCAGCGGTACCGCCTGGGGTTTCAGCCTGAACGGCCTGTTGCTGTTGATGCTGGTGCCACAGTTTGGCTGGCGCAGTGGCTGGATTGTGACCGGGCTGCTGGCATTGCTGACCGTCGTACTGACTTTCTTTATGTTGCGCGCGCTGAATCGCCAGCATCGTAAGCCGAATCCATTGAACGAAGAGAGCGAGACTCATTCTGTGGTGTTGGGCGGCGAACATTTCAGTACCAATCTCAGTGGACTGTCTGCGCGCCAGCTGCTGCGTACCGTCTTTCGCGAGCGTACCGCGTTTCTGGCCAGTGTGATTTGTCTGGGTTTTGGTTTTTCCTCTGTGATTTTCTCCACCTGGCTGAATACCTATCTGGCGGAGCTGGAGTTGCCAGCAACACTGGGCGGCTACAGCTGGACGGCGGCAGGCCTGACCGGTATGGCTGCAGGTTTTCTGATGGGCAAGCTTGCGGACCGTAAGGGCCATGGCAGCGCCATGCTGATCGGCTTTGCGGCATTTACCCTGAGTCTGCTGGCATTTCAGTACGCGCCGCAGAAGTTCGTTACTCTGGTGGGCTTTGGCTACGGTCTGATGTACTTCCCTATGTGGGGCATTGTGCTGGGGTGGGTCAGCCGTAAGTATTCTGCCCGGGTAACTATGCAGATGAACAGCGTCACCATTGTCTGTTTTGGTGTGGGCGGCGCGCTGGGTAACCTGATTGCCGGCAGTATTCAGCAGGTGCAGGGCAGTCTGGTGGATGTTTACCGGATGATCACGATCATTGCTCTGTTACTGACCATGATTGCGGCGTATATCTGGCTGACTGAGCGGACACTGAAAAAACCGGCGGCGGAAGCTGTCTGATTTTCGCTGAACCGGTGCCAGGTCCTGGCCAGAACTGGTTATTTTTACAGTCCCTGATTGAGGATAGGTGGGCATGCTGGTAGGCTAGCTCACTTTATCTGATGGCTGTTTAATCCCCATGATTGGTCGTTTACAGGGCATTATTCTTGAAAAGCAGGCGCCTGAGCTGCTGATTGACGTGAATGGCGTCGGTTACGAAGTTCAGGCTCCGATCTCCACCTTTGCTACCCTCGGCCAGACCGGCTCGGTAGCGGTCCTTTATACTCACCTCGCAATCCGTGAAGACGCTCACCAGCTGTATGGCTTCAGTGATAAATCACAGCGCACTCTGTTCCGCACTCTGATTAAAGTCAGTGGTGTTGGCCCTAAGCTGGCGCTGGCGATTCTGTCCGGTATGGATGTGAATTCCTTTGCTGCCTGTGTGCACGCCGAAGACGTCACCGCGCTGACCAAATTACCGGGCGTTGGTAAGAAAACGGCGGAACGCCTTATTGTTGAAATGCGCGATCGCCTGAAAGAATGGCAGGCTCCAGCGCCATTGTGGGCGGCAGCTGATGCGGCGGATAAAGCATCAGTGGATGCCATGCTGCTGGAGGCCGAAGGCGCGCTGATTGCTCTGGGTTACAAACCACAGGACGCCTCGAAGATGCTGAACAAAGTGTCGGGTGCCGAGACGCCGGAAGAAATGATCCGTCTGGCACTGCGCAATACGCTTGGCCGCTGATCACTGAGGACAAGGAATGATTGAGACCGATCGCTTTATCAGTGCCGAGCCGGCCCGTGGCGAAGAGCATATGGATCGTGCCATCCGCCCGAAATCGCTGGCGGAATACATTGGCCAGCCCCATGTGCGCGAACAGATGGAAATCTTTATTGGCGCGGCCAAAGCCCGTGGCGAGGCTCTGGATCACACGCTGGTATTCGGTCCGCCGGGGCTGGGTAAAACCACATTGGCCAATATCATTGCCGAAGAAATGGGCGTGCAGATTAAATCGACCTCAGGTCCGGTGCTGGAAAAAGCCGGTGACCTCGCAGCACTGCTTACTAACCTCGAAGAAGGCGATGTTCTTTTTATTGATGAAATTCACCGCCTGAGTCCGGCAGTGGAAGAAGTGCTGTATCCGGCAATGGAAGATTACCAGCTGGATATTATGGTCGGCGAAGGCCCGGCAGCGCGCTCGATTAAAATTGACCTGCCGCCTTTTACCCTGGTTGGCGCTACCACCCGCGCTGGTCTGCTGACCTCGCCGCTGCGCGACCGTTTCGGTATCGTGCAGCGTCTGGAGTTTTACAACATTGCCGATTTATCCGGCATCGTGGCGCGCAGTGGTCGTCTGCTGGAACTGCAGGTGGATGACCGCGGTGCTGAAGAAATCGCCCGGCGTGCCCGTGGTACGCCACGTATTGCTAACCGTTTACTGCGCCGTGTACGCGATTACGCTCAGGTGAAAGGTGATGGTACGGTCAATCATACCTGTGCCGATGCGGCGCTGAATATGCTTAATGTGGATGCACAGGGCTTCGATCATATGGACCGTCGCCTGCTGCTGACTCTGCTGGAAAAATACGATGGTGGCCCGGCCGGTGTGGATAGCCTGGCGGCTTCTATCGGCGAAGAACGCGATACCATTGAAGATGTGCTGGAGCCCTATCTGATGCAGCAGGGCTATATCACCCGCACGCCGCGGGGCCGTATGGCGACCAAACTGGCCTATCTGCATTTTGGTCTGGATCTGCCATCCCGTTTTAATCAGGAAGATGAATCATGACCTTTGCATGGCCGTTGCGTGTCTATATAGAAGACACTGATGTCGGCGGCATTGTCTACTACGCCAATTATTTCCGTTACCTTGAGCGCGCCCGCACAGAGTGGCTGCGCGCCATGGGGTACAGTCAGGAAATACTGCGTCATGATGATGTACTGCTGATTGTGCGCGATGTTCAGGCTAAATATCGCCTGCCGGCGAAACTCGACGATGAACTAACTGTCACGGTTGAACTCGAAACTCAGCGTAAAGCCAGCGCTGTTCTTAAGCAGAGTGTGTACCGCGATGGTGATGTCGGTCGTGAGTGTTTACTCACGGCAGAAATAGGCATTGCCTGTATAACTACGGAGGGGCGCCCACGCGCATTTCCACCAGAGATTTTTACCGCCATGTCAGCGACAGCTGATGCGGCGGAATGAACGATGATGACTATCAGGAGCTGATGTGAACGAATCCGTATCAATTTTTTCTTTGATTATTAACGCCAGCATTGTGGTGCAGCTGGTGATGCTGATGCTGCTGGCGGCATCGGTAGCAAGCTGGATAGTCATCGTTCAGCGTACCCGTCTGTTACGCGCCAGCCGCGAGCAGATGCTCGAGTTTGAAGATCGCTTCTGGTCCGGTGTTGATCTCAATGAGCTGTACCGCGAATGCCAGAAAAATCCGCTGCCAAGCAACGTCGAAAACGTCTTTATGGCTGGCCTGAAAGAATTCAGCAAAATGCGTCAGCAGAATACTTCCGATCCGGATGCGGTGATGGCCGGTGTTCAGCGTGCCATGCGCATTGCCATTACCCGTGAATCTGAAGCACTGGACACCCATCTGCCGTTCCTGGCGACGGTTGGTTCAACCAGCCCGTATGTCGGTCTGTTTGGTACAGTATGGGGGATTATGCATTCCTTCCAGGGCCTGGCCAGCGTAAAACAGGCGACCATTGCCACGGTTGCTCCGGGTATTTCTGAAGCCCTGGTGGCGACGGCAATGGGTCTGTTTGCGGCGATTCCGGCGGTGATTTTCTACAACCGTTTTGCTACCCGTGTGGATCAGCAGGTGACGGCTCTGCAAACGTTCTCCGATGAATTTTCATCTCTGCTGTACCGTCAGGCGCTGAAAATGCAGCAGACCGCCAAATCCGAATCCCAGAAAGCTGAAGCTGCCAAAAAAGACGCGGAGCACTGAGATGGAACCAGCACCGGCTCCGGCGCCAAAACGCCGGCCTATGTCTGAAATCAACGTAGTGCCATATATCGATGTGATGCTGGTGCTGCTGATTATTTTTATGGTGACAGCTCCGATGCTGGTGCAAAGCGTACCGGTAAATCTGCCGGACGTTGATGCTACGCCAACCGAAATCGAACCAGACGACAGCACCATTATTATTACCGTCAATGAGCGCGGTATTTATTATATCGAGCGCGATGAAGGTAATCCGACGGCGATGATCCTGCAGGAAATCGTCGACTATGCAGAAAAGATTAAAGCCACCGTACCGGAAACCCGGGTGATGATCCGCGGTGATGATCAGGTGCCGTACGGCAAAGTCGTTGCCTTAATGGGCGGTCTGCAGGGAGCTGGCATCAGTAATGTCGGACTGATTACCGAAGCTCCGGATCCGGAGGCCAGTCGCTGATATGAGCTGGCTTGATCCGCAGCGTTATTCGCTGCCGGTGGTGGTGTCTGTTGGTTTGCATATTCTGATTGGTTTGCTGTTTCTGTTTCAGTGGCCAACCGAACATCGTGTGCCGGAACCGGTTCCGCAGCACATGATTGCCAACGTGGTGCAGACAGAAAATAAAGCGGTTAAGCAACGTGAAGAGCAGGCCGCGAAAGAACAGCGACGCAAAGAGCAGGCGGCCAAGCGTGAAGCTGACCGTAAAAAGCAGCAGGCTGCCGAGCAGAAAAAAGCCCGTGAAAAAGCTCAGCGGGAAAAACAGTTAGCTGAACAGAAAGCGCGCGAAAAAGCCGCACAGGAAAAAGCAGCAAAAGAAAAAGCCGCCAAAGACAAAGCGGCTGCTGAACAGAAAGCTCAGCAGCAGGCAAAAGAAAGAGCACAACAGGAACAGCAGTTGCTGGAGCAGTTGGCCAAAGAGCAGGCGGCGGAAGAACGACGCGCTCAGGAGCAGGCCAGAAAAGCTGCTGAAGAAGCGGCTCGTCAGGCGGAGTTAGCAGAAGCCATGACCGCGGATGCAACCACTGCGATCCGCAGCAAAGTGGAATCGGTCTGGCAGTATCCGCCAGCGGTGCGTCCGGATCAGACGGTAACGGTAAGAATTGTCCTGGTGCCGACCGGGCAGGTGATGGATGTAAAAGTGGTTAAGTCCAGTGGCAATGCAGCCCTTGACCGCTCAGTAGAGCAGGCTGTGTTAAAAGCATCGCCATTGCCTGTACCAAAAGATCCCAGAGTGTTTGAGCAGAATTTCCGAACTATTACTTTTAATTTCACACCGGAGAATGCGACGTGGTAAAACGCAGTATCTTTTTCTTTATTCTGTTTGCCTGCAATCTGGTTCATGCTGAACTGACGATTGAAATTACTCAGGGTAAGCAGAGCGCTATCCCGGTTGCTGTGGTGCCCTTTGACTGGAAGGGCAGTCAGCCGCTGCCGGAAGACATCAGCGCGATTATTACCAACGATCTGGGCTCCAGTGGTTATTTCCGCACACTGCCCGCAGGCAATATGATCAGCCAGCCAACCAGCCTGTCTCAGGTTGTGTATGGTGACTGGGCAAATCTGCGTCAGGATTTTGTGGTGATTGGATCCGTTGAGCTGTTGCCGGAAGGTTACGCTGTACAGTTCCACGTCCTGGATGTACATCAGAAAATGGAAATCCTGCGGCATCGGGTGCGCGGTAAGGCCAGCCAGCTGCGCGATCTGGCGCATTACATCAGCGATTATATTTTTGAAAAGATCACCGGCGTACCGGGCGTATTTTCTACCAAGCTGATTTACGTGACCACCAATCGTGAGCGTACCCGCTTTAATCTGAATTACGCGGATGCCGATGGCGCACGTGAACAACTGATTTTTACCTCTGATGATCCGATTATTTCTCCAGCCTGGTCCCAGGACGGAAAGAAAGTGGCCTACGTGTCTTTTGAAAATGGTCACAGTGAAATCTTCTTCCAGGAGCTTTCTTCCGGAAAACGTGAACGGGTCGTCGCTTTTGAGGGGTCAAACAGTGCTCCGGCCTTCTCTCCGGACGGAACCAAGCTTGCTTTTGTGCACTCGAAGCTTGGTAACCCTGACATTTATGTTATGGATCTGGCGACGAGAAAAACCGAACGCATGACCAATCATTATGCGATCGATACGGAGCCACAATGGGGAGTGAATGGAGACACTATCTATTTTACTTCCAGCCGTGCGGGTGGTCCGCAGGTATACAAACTGGACACTGGCAGTAAGGCCGTCACGCGGGTGACGTACGAAGGTGCCTATAATGCCCGGGCCCGTATCACGGCAGACGGACGGAAGCTGGTTTATGTGCACCGCAGTGGTGAAAGATTCCACATCGCTTCGCAGGATTTGAAAAGCGGACTGGTGCACATTCTGACAAGTGAAACTAATTTGGATGAGTCACCTAGTGTTGCACCTAACGGAAGTATGGTAATTTATGCTGCAAGTGAAGCGAATCGTAGTATCCTTGCAGCGGTTTCCGTTGATGGGGATGTAAAATTCCGCTTACCATCCAAATATGGTGATGTCAGGGAACCAGCCTGGTCGCCGATTTTTAAATAACTTAACTCACTTCGGACTGGAAGACTGTTATGCAAACTACTGCACTGTATAAAACCCTGGGTCTGGCACTGTGTGCCGCATTCATCTCTGCTTGTTCTAGCACTGGCGACGTTGAAGAAGGTACTTCATCTGAAGCGACCGCAACTGAAACTGAAGCAGAAGCAGAAGCAACTCAGGCTGTAGACACTGCTGCTGTTGATGGTGAATCTCTGGAAGCTGAAGCTGCTGCCGCTCAGGCTGCTCTGCTGGAACAGACTGTGTTCTACTTCGACTTCGACGAAAGCACTATCAAGAGTGAAAGCAAGGCTGCTCTGATGGCTCACGCTGCATACCTGGCTGCTAACGGCTCTGCTCAGGTTGTTCTGGAAGGTCACGCTGATGAGCGCGGTACTGTTGAATACAACCTGGCTCTGGGCGAGCGTCGTGCCATGGCTGTACGTCGTTTCCTGATGGCGAATGGTGCATCTTCTTCTCAGATGAAAGTTGTAAGCTTCGGTGAAGAACGTCCAGCAGTAATGGGCAGCTCTGCAGAGTCTTACGCTAAAAACCGTCGTGTTGAAGTGAAATACCAGAGCAATTAATGAAAGCTGTCGTCCTGACCGTACTTGCAGCAGTTTCTGCTGCAGGTGCATACGCGGATGACGAGTGGGTTTCGGTTGGTGGTACCACCCAGGTAGCACCGGCCGGGTCCGCAACAACCATCGATTCATCCAAACGGGCTGTCGTTCAGACGCCTGCCATCAGTGCCTCTCCCGCACCGGAGTCTCCGGTATCCTCAGATCTGTTATCTGAACTCTATCTTCAGGTTGAACAAATGCAGTCTGAAATTGCCATGCTGCGTGGTCAGCTGGAAGAGCAGACGCATCAGCTGCAGCGTATGAAGCAGGAACAACAGGAGCGTTATCTCGATCTTGATCGCCGTGTATCCGGGCTTTACACCTCGCCACCGCAAACCACTGCTCCGGCTGCCACTGTCGCGCCACAGCAACCTGTTGCTGGTGGGGCAGAGCAACAGCCACAGTTGTCTGCTGCTGATGCGTATAAGCAGGCGCAGAAGCTGATGTACGATAAAAAGTATACAGAGGCGAATGCTGCCTATGAGACGCTGGCTGCTCAGAATCCTGGTGACCCTCTGGCGGTCAATGCTATTTACTGGAGTGGTGAGATTTATCTGCTGCAGGGTGATCTGGATAAAGCGCTGATGCGTTTCCGCGATGTGGTCGATAAACATCCGGATCACATCAAGGTACCGGATGCCATGTACAAAACCGGCTATACGCTGGGGCGTCAGGGAAAAACCGCTGAGGCCAGACAATGGATGCAGAAGGTGGTCGATCAGTATCAGGGGAAAGCTGATACGGTTGTCCGGCTTGCCAGAAACTATCTGGAATCCCATTAAGGAAAATCGCCTGATTTCCCTGCAAAGCCCGGCCCTGCCGGGCTTTTGCGTTTCTGATTGGTTATCTTTTAGCCGGAATTTCTGCCTAAGTGACTGAAAGTGAAACTTTTTTTAAAAAAAGGGTTGTCACGTCCTCAAATTTAAGTATTATATGCGCCTCTTCCGGGGGTCGTTAGCTCAGCTGGTAGAGCAGTTGGCTTTTAACCAATTGGTCGCAGGTTCGAATCCTGCACGACCCACCACTTTTAAAAATTTGGATCGGAAGATAAGTTACTGAAAAGATTGACAATTTTCGATTTTACGGTAACATAGCCAGCACTTAGGGTCGTTAGCTCAGCTGGTAGAGCAGTTGGCTTTTAACCAATTGGTCGCAGGTTCGAATCCTGCACGACCCACCAAATTCCGAAAGGGAGAAAGTTAAGAGCTTTCTCCCTTTTTTGTTGGCCGGAATAAATTGGTAAAAACAATTGTTAGGGCTGCACAATCATACCGGACGCGGATTGGGTGGCCTGTGGTATCATCCGCACTGACTGAAAGAACCCAGAACAGAGTCTGCTATGAACGAATCCGTAAACGGTTCCCGCGAAATTATCCGGGATTACTGGACCAACGCCCCGGCACCCCTGAGTGAGGCTGAGAGTACAGCGCTCAAGCAGGAGATCCGCGAATTATTGCGCCAGGAAGATGCCGTTCTGGTCGCTCACTACTACACCGATCCTGAGATTCAGGCACTGGCTGAAGAAACCGGTGGCTGTGTCGCTGATTCCCTCGAAATGGCCCGCTTCGGTCATGATCACAAAGCCAGTACGCTGGTGGTTGCCGGTGTGCGCTTTATGGGCGAAACGGCAAAAATTCTGAGTCCGGAAAAACGCATTCTGATGCCAACGCTGGAAGCGACCTGTTCGCTCGATCTGGGCTGTCCGGTGGATGAGTTTTCCGCTTTCTGTGATCAGCACCCGGAGCGCAAAGTGGTGGTCTATGCCAACACCTCTGCGGCAGTGAAAGCGCGTGCCGACTGGGTTGTTACCTCAAGCATTGCGCTGGATGTGGTTGCACACCTTAAGAGTCAGGGTGAGAAAATCATCTGGGCGCCGGATAAACATCTGGGTAACTATATCGAGCGCGAAACCGGCGCTGATATGCTGATGTGGGACAGCGCCTGTATCGTCCACGACGAATTCAAAGCCAAAGCGCTGGAAGATCTGAAAAAGGTACACCCGGAAGCGGCCATTCTGGTTCACCCGGAATCACCTCAGAGCGTGGTGGAAATGGCCGACGCGGTTGGTTCAACCAGTCAGCTGATCAAGGCTGCGCAGTCTCTGCCTAATGAGACTCTGATTGTCGCTACCGATAAAGCCATCTTCTATAAAATGCAGCAGGCAGCGCCTGGTAAGCTTCTGATTGAAGCGCCGACCGCCGGCAATGGTGCGACCTGTCGCAGCTGTGCGCATTGCCCCTGGATGGGTATGAACGGTCTGCAGAATATCCGTGATGTGCTGAAAAACGGCGATCAGGAAATCTTTATTGATGAACCCCTGCGTCAGCAGGCAATTGTCAGTCTGCAGCGTATGCTGGATTTCAATAAGGGCTGATTAAGCCCTTATTTCCCTCTCTATTGCAGCTGGCTCAGGCTGGCTGCCATGATTCTCAGTCGCTGACTGATGATCGATTCCTGCTGAAAATCCCCGGCTTTTTTTGCTTCCTGTAATGCCAGTTCCATTTGTCGTAAGGCCCGCGCCTGCTGACCGGAAAAAAACAGGTATTCGCCGTTGGCGCGGAACGACGTGAGCTTCATCTGTGCATGTTCCGCGGCTTCCGCCAGGCGTTGCCATAACCAGGGCGTGGTCGGGCGCTTGTCACAAAGATTCTGCAGGACGCGTACGGCCCGCGCAGATTCATCATGGTCATCAAGGATGCTGGCTTTGGTGGTCAGCAGTACCAGATTCTGAGGGGCATAAGTCAGTGCTTTATCCAGTGTGATGATAGCTTTTTCCGTATCGCCCTGAGCGGCTGTGACACGGGCGTCGAGGGCACTGACTGCAGCATGTTGATTCCAGGGGCTGATAATATCGTCGAGGTATTTGCGCGCCTCATCCGGTTTTTTCTGTTCCAGTGCCAGACTGGCGAGGTTGTAACTGGCTGCGGCAAAGTCACCGCTGCCGCGCGGATTACGGCTGCGTATTTCCTGCAGATACTGACCGACTTCGCTCTCATCCAGCTGGTAACGGCGCATGGCACCCTGTTTCAGAATCAGAAATTCGAGGCTGGTCAGACGTGGTTTACGCGGATACTGTTCAGCCCGGCCGGCGGCGTCCGCTACCCGTGATTCGGTTATCGGGTGAGTCAGCAGAAATTCGGGCGGGCGGCTGCTGAAGCGGTTGGCATACAGCATTTGCTCAAACATGCTCGACATGGCGTGTGGGTCGAGACCGGCTGCCACTAACGTGCGCATACCGAGACGATCGGCTTCCTGTTCCCATTCACGGGAGAAGGCCAGTTGATTCTGAATAGTGGCTGCCTGGCCGGCCATCAGTCCGGCAAAACCGGCGTTGGTGTTGTTGGTGGCAATCAGCAGAATACTGGCCAGCAGGGTGGCAATGGCCACCGGTTCCTGACGCTGGGCCTGTTCAACCCGGCGCGCGTAATGACGCTGACTTAGGTGCGCAAGTTCGTGCGCGAGCACCGAAGACACTTCGTCTTCATCGTGGGCGTAAAGCAGCAGACCGTAATTAATGCCAATGATACCGCCGGGAACGGCAAAGGCGTTGAGGTTAGGCTGGTCAACGACAACAAATTCCAGGTCGGGATGATTCAGTCCGGAATAGGGCACCAGACGGTAAATCTGGTTTTCCAGAAACGTGGTCAGCATCGGGTCACTCAGGGTCGGCGCCTGCGCGCGCAGTTGCCTGAGCCAGATACGGCCAAGGGTGTATTCCTGTTGCAGTGATACGTAACCCGAGGTTGAGTCGCCCAGCGACGGCAGGTCTCCGCTATTAGCGTTTACCTGGGTGGCGAGGCAGGCGGTTAATCCGAGGGCGATAGATAAACGTGCAAGTAACAAAAAGCTGATCCTGAATCCGGTGACTTCATTAGACCGGGCGCCAGCAGATAGTTCAGGCGGACTGCTGCGCACTGTGTTTAGGCCGGTTTTGCGCTTATCGCATTGAATACCGGCGTCTTCTCAGCAGGGATACAGGGACTGTTTTCCGGCGCTGAGTTATACTGCCTGACCAGTTTGGCAAAAGGCTTATAGCGTGTCTAATCAATCTCATTATGATCATTATCTCGACGCCAGGGAACTTAACTGTCCGATGCCTTTACTCAAGACCAAACTGGCACTGAAAAACCTGGCCAAGGGTGAGGTGCTGAAAGTCTCTGCGACTGACCGGGGATCGATGCTGGATATTCCGAAATTCCTGTCGTTGACTGACCACCAGTTGCTCAGCTGCGATGAAACTGACAGCGAATGCCATTTCTGGATTAAAAAGGGAGCCTGACGGATGCTGAACGTATTCCGCCGCTGGATTGATCGTTACTTCTCGGACGAAGAAGCACTGGTATTACTGTTGCTGATCACTGCCGTACTGGTCATTGTGGTTACGCTGGGTAAGGTGCTTGCGCCGTTTCTGACGGCATTGATTCTGGCTTATCTGTTACAGGGAGCGATGAACACCTGTAAGCGTATTGGCATGGGGCATCTGGGCGCGACTATTACCGTGTTTCTCGGTTTTGTCGGCGTACTGATGTTGCTGCTGTTTTTTATTCTGCCCGCCGCCTGGCAGCAGCTGACCCAATTTTTTTACGAGTTACCGAAAATGGCGTCAAAGGGCCAGGGTGCGCTGATGATGCTGCCGGAACAATATCCGGAGCTGGTGACCGAAGCCCAGGTAAAAGAATGGACCAAGCAGATCGGCGATGAGCTGGCGTCTATGGGGCAGTGGGCGGTGAGCTTTTCCATAACCGGTATCACCGGGCTGATGTCGGTGCTGATTTACTGCGTGCTGGTGCCGATTCTGGTGTTTTTCCTGCTCAAAGACTCCGAAAAAATCGTCAGCTGGTGCAACAACTTTTTGCCTCACAGACGCCAGTTGTTGGATCGGATCTGGGGTGAAATGGACGAACAGATCGCAAATTATATCCGTGGTAAGGCGCTGGAGATTGCCGTTGTTGGTATCACCACCTACATCGCTTTTATCATTCTGGGGATTAACTACGCCGCGTTACTGGCCATCGGTGTCGGTCTGTCTGTGCTGGTGCCCTACATCGGCGCGGCGGTCATTACCATTCCGATTGCTCTGGTGGGGTACGTACAGTGGGGCTGGAGTGACAGTTTTATCTGGCTGATGGTGGTGTACGGTATTATTCAGGCACTGGATGGCAACGTGCTGGTGCCTCTGCTGTTTTCTGAAGTGGTGAATCTGCATCCGGTGGCCATTATTGTCGCCGTACTGGTGTTCGGTGGTTTGTGGGGCTTCTGGGGTGTGTTTTTTGCCATCCCGCTGGCGACCTTGCTGAAAGCAGTAATGCAGGCCTGGCCTGAGTCCGGCAGCACGGAAGAGTCGGTTTAACTGACTTGTCACCAAACGCCTGCACCAGTAGACTTGCGCCTTTGATTTTATGTGCCCGACGGGCAGTTTTTTGGAGTAAAGCTTGATGATTACCGGCAGTATCGTGGCTATGGTAACCCCAATGCACGCCGACGGCAGTGTTGATTGGGAACGTCTGGACCAGTTAGTGGAATTCCACATTAAGGAAGGTACGGATGCCATCGTCGCGGTTGGTACCACCGGTGAATCAGCTACCCTGAGCACCGCCGAACACTGCGACGTGATTGAGCGTGTCATTAAGGTGGCTGGCGGACGTCGTCCGATCATCGCCGGCACTGGCGCGAACTCCACCTCCGAAGCCATTGAGCTGACTCAGGAAGCCAAAAACCTGGGTGCGGATGCCTGTCTGCTGGTGACTCCGTATTACAACAAGCCGCCACAACGCGGCATCATCAAGCATCACGAAGCCATTGCGGCAGCCGTTGATGTGCCACAGATTCTGTACAATGTTCCGGGCCGTACCGCCTGTGACATGCTGCCGGAAACCATCGCCGCGCTGGCAGACATCGAACAGATTGTTGCTGTTAAAGAGGCGACCGGCGATCTGGAACGTGCGCATAAGGTGATTGAACTGGTCGGTGACCGTATGGCGGTGTATTCCGGTGACGATCCGACCGCCAGCGATCTGATTCTGTTGGGTGGTAAAGGCAACATCTCGGTAACCGCTAACGTAGCGCCAAAAATGATGCACGAGCTGTGCATGCTGGCGCTGGATGGTAAAGCCGATGAAGCCCGCGCACTGAATGAAAAACTGATGAACCTGCACAAGTCTCTGTTCTGCGAAGCTAACCCGATTCCGGTGAAATGGGCCATGCAGCGTATGGGGCTGATGGAAGGTGGCATCCGCCTGCCACTGGTCGAGCTTGATGAGCGTTACCATGCCAAAGTTGAGCTGGCGCTGACTTCATACGGACTGATCTGATGACAGCTTCCCGTACTCTGATGCTGCTGGCCGTGCTGATGGCCAGCGGTTGCAGTCTGTTGCCGGATGATAACGCCATGGCGTATCTGGATGCAGAAGAACAGCCGGAAACTCAGGTCCCGGCTGGCAGCACACCGCTGAATACGGCTCAGGCTTATCCTATCCCTGAGCTGCCGGTCACGCCGGCAAAACCTACCGAATTTGAAGTACCTATGCCGGCGGCTTACCGCGAAGAGCAGGGTGAAAATGTCGCGACACTGACTGAATATCAGGCGACGGACGCTAATGCGCGTCTGGAGCAGGACGGTGCCGGTACTCTGATTCTGCGTCTTGATGGCAACTACGCCAACAACTGGGCGCGGGTCACCGAAGCGCTGGCAGCTTCATCACTGAAAATGACCGACCTTAACCGCAGCACAGGTACCTATTACCTTGAAGTGGTTACCCGGGCTGCGGATGAGAATCTGAGCTGGTGGGGTCGTCTTTGGGGCAATGATGAGCCGGAAGTTGCGGTATATATGCTGAAAATGAACCGCGCCCGTAACGGTGTCTATCTGTCGCTGCTGACCGATGCCGATACGCTTGCGGATGAAGCCCTGACACGGGACGTACTGGAAGAAATCAAGCGCCAGCTGAGTCAGTGAGATATTGTTCGTTAGGCAGTGGCAGCCGCGGTAATGCTACCCTGGTCGCCACGGATGATCAGGCCCTGTTGATCGACTGCGGGTTCAGCCGCAAAGTTATTATGCAGCGCCTGCAGGAAGCGCAGCAGAATCCACAGACACTGGTCGGCGTGTTTGTTACCCACGAACACGGTGATCACGCCAAAGGTGTGCAGGCTCTGTGCGAACTGCTGGATATTCCGATTTATTCATCCTTCGGCACCGCGCGTAAAATGGGCTGGACGGAACATGCACTGTGGCAGTGTATCCGTTCGGAGCAGCCGGTTGAGCTGGGTTCTATGGATGTTTTCCCGGTCGTCGTCCCCCATGATGCGGAAGAGCCGCTGCAGTTTGTGGTGCAGAGCACTGCCGGTAAGCGCCTCGGGGTATTGTCTGACCTTGGCACCCTGACGCCGCATATATTGCAGGCCTACAATGGTTGTCATGGTCTGCAGCTGGAAGCGAATCATGATCCGGTGATGCTGATGAATGGCCCTTATCCTCCAGGTTTACGGGCCCGGGTCGCCGGCAATTTCGGCCATCTGAGTAATCAGCAGTGTGCCGAGCTGCTGCAGCGTCTGCACTGGCAGGGGCTGCAACATGTGACCGCCGGTCACATCAGCGAAAAGAATAATGCCAGAGAGCTGGTGAGCCAGACTCTGAGCGGAATATTAGGGTGCAGGGCAGAGGAAGTGAAATTGCTCGATCAGGATTCCATTTCTGCCTGGCTGCATCTTTAACCGAAAAAACCTATCTGTTTTTAATTCCGGAGACTCCAATGGAAAAACGTGAATTACTTTATTCTGGCAAGGCGAAATCTGTGTATACCACGGATGATCCGGATTACATGGTGCTTGAATTCCGTAACGATACTTCTGCATTTGATGGTAAGAAAGTCGAGCAGCTGGATCGTAAAGGCATGGTGAACAACACCTTTAACGCCTTCATCATGACCCGCCTGGCAGAAGCCGGTATTCCAACGCACTTCGAGCGTCAGCTGTCCAGCACCGAGTCTCTGGTAAAGCGTCTGGACATGATTCCGCTGGAATGTGTGGTACGTAATATTGCAGCCGGCAGCCTGTGTCGTCGTCTCGGTGTGGAAGAGGGTATTGATCTGCTGCCACCGACCTTCGAACTGTTCCTGAAGAACGATGCGCTGGGCGATCCTATGGTGAATGAATACCATGCCCGTTCCTTTGGCTGGGTAGAAGATCAGCATCTGGAACGCATGAAAGAACTGACCTTTAAAGTGAACGAAGTGCTGAAGCAGATTTTCCTCGATGGCGGTCTGCTGCTGGTGGATTCCAAGCTGGAATTTGGTCTGTTCAACGGTGAAGTGGTTCTGGGCGATGAATTCTCTCCGGACGGCTGCCGCCTGTGGGACAAAGACACCCGCGAAAAACTCGACAAAGACCGCTTCCGTCAGGGGCTGGGTGGTGTTGTTGAAGCTTATGAAGAAGTAGGCCGTCGTATCGGTATTACCTTCCCATAATTCCTGCTGATAGCCGGCTGGCGCACTCTCCCCGGATGCGCTGGCCTGTTATGTGATTTATCCCACCGTTTATCCATTCTTTATGCCGAAATAATTGGCATTGTAATAATTTCTGGGCAAACTAGTTCCACTTGTGGCAACTCTGAGTAAACGTCAGTGGTGGCCAGCCCGAAAATACTTACAAATGGGATAAATTCAATGAAGAAGACTGCCCTCGCTATTGCCGTTCTGGCAATGACTCCTTTTGCCGCTCAGGCGGATCTGCTGTTTACCGTTGGTGCCAAAGCCAGCGTCTGGAACACAGAGTCAAAAGGTGATCTGGATGAAGGTGTATCGGTGGAAGACGATGGCCTGAATCTCGACAAAGAAAATGGTACTCAGATTTCAGTATTTTTCGAACATCCGGTGCCTTTCCTGCCAAACATTAAAGTACGTAATACTTCACTGGAAATTGAAGGTGATGGCTCACTGGTTGCTGCATCCTTTGCTGATCAGACCTTTAACGAGAATGTCACCAGCCGTATGGATCTGACCCATAATGACCTGACTCTGTACTGGGGGCTGCCGCTGCCGGTACCTTTCCTTGATATTAACTTCGGTCTGAACGCCCGTCAGTTTGATGGTGATGCGGAAGTGTCCGGTGAAATTTCCGGCCGCACTGAAACCGTTGATCTCGATTTCGTTCTGCCGATGGTTTATGGCGAAGTCAAAATTAATACACCAATCGGTATTTACGGTAACGTCGATATTAATTACGTTGGCTATGGCGATAACAAAATGAGCGATATCAGCTATGGTCTGGGTTACGACCTGCCGATTCCGGTTGTTGATCTGGGTATTGAAGCGGGTTACCGCTCCCTGAACCTGCAGACCGATCCGGATGATGTGGATATCGATGCTGATGTTGATGTATCCGGTACTTACTTCGGTGCATCGCTGTCCGTTGGTTTCTGATTGACGGATTGTGTGAACGCATAAAAAAAGCGGCTATGCCGCCATTGCTGTCCCACAAATTTCTATTAAAGCATTTTCGAAAAATGTCAGGCCCCTTGTCCTCATAGAGGGGCCTTACCCCTCTCGCCGGACGGGCTACCTCCCCGCTTCGCGCTTTCTGGCTCGT
>MDSZ01043510.1_pt1 | contig 38113 bp, 33 predicted proteins | sample 811201 | NCBI WGS metagenome assembly MDSZ01 (sample SAMN05326647, study PRJNA326480) | marine metagenome | isolation source: seawater | place: Indian Ocean: North | collected 2010
GCCCGGGTGGTGGAATTGGTAGACACAAGGGATTTAAAATCCCTCGATAGAAATATCGTGCCGGTTCAAGTCCGGCTCCGGGCACCATTTTTATAATTATATGGACAATACTACAAATAACGACAACGATAAGAGCCTATATTCAGAACCAGTAATTGACTTTGTTGAGTTATCCTCAATATTGTGGAAAAAGAAGATATCAATTATTCTATTGACATCAATTTTTGCTATTAGCTCCATCTTTTACAGCTTATCATTGCCAAATATCTATAAAAGCACTGCAGTCCTGGCTCCAACATCAAACACTGATGGGAATCTGTCTAGTATAGCTAATCAATATTCAAATATAGCAAGCATAGCAGGAATACAACTGCCTTCCTCAGCAGAAGCAGATAAAGTAAGCATGGGCTTAGAAATTATGAAATCTTTTAGCTTCTTTGAAACTTTTGTAAATAAGTATGATCTGTTATTTAAATTACAAGCCTTAAAAGGTTGGGATCAAAATAATAACAAGTTGATTGTTGATCCAAAAGTTTTTGAAGAAAGTAAAAATAAATGGGTTAGCAGGCATGAGTTTTCTATAAATGGTGTACCTACAATGCAAAAAGCTCACAGAGATTTTCTTAAAACCTTCACCTTACAGGTTGATAACAAAACTGGATTTGTCACTATGACTATCTCACACTATTCACCATTTGTGGCCAAGGAACTTCTCGATCTACTGATTTTGGAAATAAATGAAATTTCAAAAACTGAAGACATTAAAATTGCAGAAGATTCAATCAAATTCCTCAATGAAGCTGCTACCAACACTCAATTGAATGATATCAGGCAAGGCGTAAATAATGTAATTATTAAGCAAATAGAAACCATAACTTTTGCAAATTCTTCGCCACAGTACTTGCTTAAAAATCTTTCGCCTCCAATTGCTCCAGAAGTAAAATCATCTCCAAGAAGATCAATAATAGTTATTATGATTACGGTTTTTGGTGCAGTCATTTCATGTCTATACGTAATATTTTCTCACTATAATCCATTATTTTGGAGAAAAAAAAGACAATAAGAATGAATTTTGATAATAAAAATATTGCCATAATTGGATTAGGGTATGTTGGATTGCCGCTAGCAGTTGAGTTTGGAAAAAAAAGACCTGTTCTTGGTTTTGATCTTAATGATGCTAGGATTGATGAGCTCAAAAAAAACCATGACTCCACAATGGAAGTCACGAAAAATGATCTAATAGAATCATCTTTTTTAAAATTTACTAATAATTTAGATGATATTAGCGGCTGTGAAGTTTTTATTATCACTGTTCCAACACCAATAGATGAAGCAAATAGACCAGATCTTGGCCCTATAAAAAAAGCCTCAAAAATGGTTGCAAAATTTCTAAAAAATGGAGATACAGTCATTTATGAATCTACAGTATTCCCGGGCTGCACTGAAGAAGTTTGTGTTCCAATCCTTGAATTACATTCAGGATTAAAATTTAATGACGAATTTTTTTGTGGCTACAGTCCTGAGAGGATTAATCCAGGCGATAAGATAAATACACTCACAAAAATAAAGAAAATAACAAGTGGATCTAATTCTGTTGTGAGTGCAGCCATTGACGATCTTTACAATGAAATAATTGAGGTAGGAACTTTTAAGGCAACAAGCATTAAAGTAGCGGAAGCTGCAAAAGTTATTGAGAATACTCAAAGAGACTTAAATATTGCATTGGTAAATGAGCTCTCTGTAATTTTTGAAAGGCTAGATATTGATACAACCGAAGTCATTGAGGCTGCAGGGAGCAAGTGGAATTTTTTAACCTTCAAGCCAGGTATAGTTGGCGGACACTGTATTGGAGTAGATCCATATTATTTAACTCATAAAGCTGAGCAGGTTGGATATAATCCTCAAGTTATCCTTGCTGGCAGAAGAATAAATGACAATATGGGTAGATATGTTGCAAGAAATGTAATTCAAAAGATGCTTCAAAATAATATTAACGTAACTACAAGTACTGTTGGCATTCTTGGTATTACTTTTAAAGACAATTGTCCTGACATTAGGAATAGCAAAGTAATTGATATTATTAACGAACTAAATAAATGGAATGTTAAAGTTGAAGTTTCTGATCCTTGGGCTGATCCTGAACGTGTTAAAGAGGAGTATGGTATTACTTTAAAAGCTATCAATAAAGATTCAAAATTTGATTCATTGATTATTGCTGTTGGGCACAGCGATTTTCAAGAATATAGCTTAGCAACCTTAAAGAGTTTTTGTGTTGGAGAAAAGCCTGTCCTTGCAGATCTGAAATCTATTTTTAATAAAAATGATGCTCTTAAAGAAGGCTTTACCGTTTTTAGGCTTTGAATTGATATTTTTTTATTAAATAGGAGTTTTGATGCAAAAAAGTATTGCTGTTGTGGGATGTGGCTACTGGGGAAAAAACCTTGTTAGGAACTTTTTTGAACTAGGGGCTCTAGCTTGCATATCGGAGCAAGATCTAAAGGTTGCTTCAGAGTTGTCAGCTAGGTATGGCGTCGAAAACCTTAATTTTAATGAAATCCTTGAAAAAAAAGATATTGATGCAGTTGTTTTAGCCGTTCCCGCAGACCTTCATCACTCCATGTCAATTGAAGCAATGAAAATGGGAAAGCATGTATATGTAGAAAAGCCACTTGCTATGAATAGAAAAGAAGCAGAAGAAATGATAAGTGTCTCTAATAAAAGTGGAGTTCATTTGATGGTAGGCCATCTTTTACAATATCATCCAGTATTCAGAGAATTAAAGAGATTAACAAATAGTGGAGAACTTGGCTCACTAAAATATATATATTCTAATAGATTAAGCTTTGGTAAATTCCGTTCACATGAAGATGTTATTTGGAGTTTTGCACCTCATGATATTTCTATGATTTTGTCACTAACTCAAAAAAACCCTATAAGGGTTCAAACAGAATCGCTACCTATCCTTCAAGACAACATTGCCGACATTGCAACAATTCATTTGGACTTTGAGGATAATCTTAAAAGTAGGATATCAGTTTCATGGCTTCACCCCTTCAAAGAACATAAATTAATAGTAATTGGTACAAAAGGTATGGCTACTTTTGATGACACAAAAGATTGGGAAAAGAAGTTACTTGTTAATGAGTATAATGTTGATCTTAATCCAGAAAAGCTAAGTGGACAAAAATCAAAAGGTAAATTCATGAAGGTTGATTATGCCGAACCATTAAAAGAGGAATGCAAATACTTTATTGATTTAATAGATAACAAAGTCATGCCGTTAACAGATGGTGCCGAGGGACTAAAAGTTTTAAGTGTTCTGACAGAAACTGGCTAATGAATTAGACAGACCAAATAAGATATAATTAGTAAATAATGTCAAAAGAAAATAATACCTTCTATGTGCATGAATCATCATATATTGATGATCAAACTTATATTGGAGCAGGTTCAAAGATTTGGCACTTTAGTCATGTTCTTACTAACTCTAAGATTGGAGAAAACTGTACACTTGGGCAAAATGTTGTTGTTGGGCCAAATGTCACTATAGGTGATGGAGTAAAAGTTCAAAATAATGTGAGCATCTATGATGGGGTTGAGTTAGAAGATGATGTCTTTTGTGGCCCATCCTGTGTTTTTACAAATGTTATAAATCCAAGATCAAAAATTGAAAGAAAAGATGAGTTCAAAAAAACTCTTGTGAAAAGAGGTGCAAGCTTAGGGGCAAATTGTACGATTGTATGTGGTGTAACAATAGGCAAATATGCTTTTATTGGAGCCGGAGCTGTTATTAATAAAGATGTCCCAGATTATGCTCTAATGGTAGGAGTTCCAGCAAAACAAATTGGATGGATTGATGAGTTTGGTGAAAAAATTGATCTCCCACTTAAAGGTGAGGGAGAGGTTAAATCGATATCTTCTAGTGAAACTTACTATCTAGAAAACGATATTTTACAAAAAAAGGAGTAAATTTTGGAATTTATTGATTTAGGAGCACAATACCGTCACTTAAAACAAAGAATTGATAAAAGAGTTCAAAAGGTTCTTGATCATGGAAAATATATTATGGGTCCAGAAGTTTTTGAGTTAGAAGAAAATCTCGCTAACTATGTTGGAGTCAAGCACTGTATTTCATGTGCAAATGGTACCGATGCTTTAACCTTAGCTTTAATGACACTTGATATAAAAGAAACGGATGCAGTTTTTTGTCCTACATTTACATACTTTGCTACTGCAGAAGTAATATCTTTCCAAAATGCAACTCCAATTTTTGTTGACTCCAATAATAGTACTTTTAATATCTGCCCAACTCATCTAGAAAATCAAATCAAGAAAGTTATTAGTGAAGGAAAACTTAAACCAAGAGCAGTCATAACAGTCGATTTATTTGGGTTACCAGCAAATTATCCTGAAATTGAAAGAATTGCAAAGAAGTATAATTTAAAAATTATTGAAGATGGTGCTCAAGGATTTGGAGGTGAGATTAATAATAAAAAAGCTTGCTCATTTGGAGACATAGCTACAACTAGCTTTTTTCCTGCAAAGCCCCTTGGATGTTATGGTGATGGAGGTGCAATTTTTACTGACAACGATGATTATGCCAACCTTCTAAGATCTCTGAGAGTTCATGGAAAAGGTTCAGATAAATACGATAATGTTAGAGTGGGAATGAACAGTCGTTTAGATACAATACAAGCCGCAATTTTGATTGAAAAACTGAATGAATTTCCTACAGAACTGGAAAAAAGAAATTTCTTTGCACAAGAATATATAAAGAAATTTTCTCAACAATATGAAGTACCATTTGTGCCTGATGGCTATCTTAGTTCTTGGGCTCAATTTACCGTAAAGTCTCCTAATAGAGACAAAGCTATGAGTTTATTTAAAGAAAAAGATATCCCAACAGTTGTTTACTATAAAACATGCATGCATCAGCAGACAGCATTTAAGGATTTAGGTTATTCTGATTCAGATTTACCAGTTGCATCAAAATTTGCTAATGAAGTTTTTAGTTTACCTATGCATCCTTATATAACTCACTTATAGTTGATGATAAAAGTTTGCACTATAGTAGGGGCTAGACCGCAATTTATCAAAGCAGCAGTCATATCAAGACTTATTAAGAGCTCATATTCAAATGATTTTGAGGAGTTAATTGTCCATACAGGACAGCATTTTGATAAAAGTATGTCATCTGTTTTTTTTGATGAGCTCCAAATTCCTAAACCAGAAGTTAATCTAAACATTGCAGGCGGCACTCATGCTGAGATGACGGGGAATATGCTAATAAAGATTGAGGAGTTTTTAAAGAAAATTAAACCAGATCTTTTGCTTATATATGGAGATACCAACTCAACTTTAGCAGGAGCTTTAGCTGCAGTGAAACTTGATATTCCCATAGCACATGTTGAAGCTGGACTAAGATCAAATAATTTAAAAATGCCAGAAGAAATTAACAGAATTTTATCAGATAGAGTCTCAACTCTTCTTTTCTGCCCAACTAAAACAGCAGTAAATAATTTAAAAAATGAAGGAATCCATAAGGGGGTTCATAATGTAGGTGATGTAATGTTTGATGTCAGCAAATATTACAAAAAATCTTTTGCGAACTCCAAAATAATTTACAATGAGAATATCAATAAAGATTTTGTTTTAGCAACTCTTCACAGGGCTGAAAATACAGATAATAAAGATAATCTAGATAATATTCTAGATGGCCTTTGTAGGCTCTCAAAAGAAATTCAAGTAGTTCTGCCAATACATCCAAGAACTAGAAAAATGATAAATGATTTTAGATTAAAAAAATACTTAAAGAATATCAAAGTACTTAAACCAGTCTCTTTTTTTGAGATGGCAAATTTGGAATCTAATGCAAAACTTATAATTACAGATTCTGGAGGAGTCCAAAAAGAAGCTTTTTTTTATAACACTCCATGTATAACAACTAGGAATGAGACTGAGTGGGTTGAGACTTTACAACATAAGAGAAATAGAATAGTTGGAGCATCATCAAAGAAAATTTTTCATGAAGCAATGATGATTCTTGATGGGAAAAAGATGCAAAAATTAAAATCTAATCCGTTTGGTGATGGTAATGCTGGTTCAAGAATTATTGAGACTATAGGTAGTTTTTACAATGTATAATGTAAAAAAATTACACACTTATTATGAGAAAGTATATTGTTCAGCAATAATTTAATAAGATCAATTGCAAAATCAAGCAATGAAGATAATCTAAAGCTCTCAAAAGATGATTGGTTCCATGTTATTGAAGCAAACAAGAATTTTACAGAGCTACCTGAAGCATGGAAAGGAGATCGTCTATGGGGAAAGATCCTTCTCAATAGACTTGAAAGATTTAAATCTAATAATTTTAATAATTCTTTAGAATTATGCTGCGGAAATGGTTTTTCATACTTTAGCCTTAGAGAAATTGTAGATTTCGATAAGGAATGTTATTTCATGGACCTTTCAAGAAATCAACTTAATGATTTTGAAGAGAGGTGTTTAAAGCAGAGTGTGCCTATGCCAAATATAATTTATGGCGATATTGGAGAAATTCCTTTTCCAGACAGCAATTTTAATGTTGTCCATGCGCACTCATACTTACATCACCTTCCAGACGTCGGTTTATATTTTGATGAGGTTTTAAGAGTCTTAAAAGACGGAGGTCATTACTACGCTTTTCATGAACCGACTCCATCAGCGCCCATTTTAGAAACTTTCCCCCGCTCTCTTTATAAAGATATAGAATCTGATGGAGGTTCTCTAACAGATATCTGGTTAATAAAACCAGACGTAATAGAGAAAATTATGCTTAGCAGGGGATTTAGTGAGGTTCATATTTTCCCAACAGGGATATTTTTTAACATACTAATTACTCCCATACAGCTTATTTTTTTTAAATTAGGATTTGGCAACAATAAATTTTTTACTTTTATGAAACTAATACTAGAAAAAATTGAAAGATTATTGCCTATGAGATTTAGAAAAAGATATTGTCCAAGCCTTTGTATAGTTGGCATAAAATAATTTCTCTTTGAAGGAATCCTACTTTAATGAAGTTTGCAAATAAAAAAGAATATTCCAGAAATCTTAAAGTTGTTATTTTAACAAATGGTAACCCTCATGCTTTAAGAGTTCTTAAACATCTTGATAATTCAAATATTAAAATTAATTCTATAGTTTTGGAGCGTAATACATATCTTAAAGACCATGTATTTAAAACAAAGGAGTTATATCTTTTCAGACTTATAAAGGCTGTTAGAAGATTGATATTAAGGAAGCTTGAAATAAAGAGATTGATAAAAGCCTATGAAGAATATACCAATGTAATTGAAGTTAATAAATTAAATAGCATAGAAATGGTAGATATATTTCAAGAGATAAATCCTGATTTAATAATCCTGGGTGGTATTGGAATAATAGATAAAAAAATAATAGATACAGCTAGAATTGGAGTTTTAAATTCGCATCCAGGTCTTTTGCCATGGATAAGAGGAAGCGGAGTAATAGGTAGAGCTATTGAAAGAGATATTGCCATAGGCGCAACATGTCATTGGGTTGATTCTGATGTTGATACAGGCCCAATTGTTGAAAGAAGACTATTAAAGATTGATAAAAACTATTCATTAAAACAGATTGAAGATTTAGCAGATTTACTTATTTCAGAAATGCTAGCGGAAACATTAATTAACTTTTATTCAAATAATTTAAATACTGAATCAATTAACCAAAGTAAAAAATATCCGATATGCAAAAAACTCTCTGATGACGAAAAAGAGTCTGTTGAAGTTTTACTCAAGGAAGGTAAAGCGGAAAGACTTTTTTTGAAATGGAAAAGATTCTGCAATGATGATGATAAACTTATTTTAAATACAAACATTAACTTATGACTTTATGCAGTTAAAAACAGTTCCTTGTTTCATTTGTAGTAGTTCATCCTTTGATGGGAAGTCTGAGTATGCATTAAGGCTATTATTTGAGGGCATTGGTTTAAAATTAAGGATTGTAGGCTCTGTAGGTGAAGCTGATTTAGTATATTCATCAGATCTATTGTTTACTTCAAATAATAAGATTTGGTTAAGATCCGCTAATCCAAATAACTGGGATCAGATAAATCCAAAAGTTTTCTGGGATCAGAACATTCCATGGCTTGGAAATGAATGCTACAAAGGTTCTTTGAAAGGAGACATATTATTTTCAACATATGCTCTTGTTACCGGATGCTTTGAAACAAAAGATGTTAAAGATCAATGGGGTGTTCCTATAGCAAGAAATAGCAAGTTCCATGACCTTGGTTTCTTGGAAAGACCTACAATTTCTACTTATTGCAAACTCTTAAAAGATTTATTAGATGAGTTGTATAAATCAAATTTAAAAACATTGCCAATTTGGCCAAACGGTAAGGAGTATGCAATAGTCCTCTCTCATGATGTTGATGCACCTTTGTCATATATCGATGTTGATTTTAGGAAGAAATTAATAGCAAGAAACTTGCACAAAAAAGAATATCTAGAATTTTTTAAGAGCTACCTTGGACTTGCCAAAACTATCTTTAAAAAAGCTTTTGGAATTCTTCCAAGTATGAAAAACGATCCAAATTTTTGTTTTGATAAATGGATGGATTTCCAAGAGAGGTTACTTACAAAATCTGCTTTTTACGTAGCACCAATATGCTCAGCCGATAAATACGCGGACTCAAGAGATGTCAATTATATTTATAACAGAAAAGAAATGATTGATATGATGAAAATTATAATAGAAAGAGGATGGGAAATAGGTCTCCATCCTTCTATAAATTCATGGAAGAATAAAAACTATATCCACCAAGAAAAGTATTTACTTGAAGATGCATTAGATGGATATTTACTTGCAGGAGTAAGGCATCATTATTGGTCTATGGATAATGAAATACCAGAACGCACAATTTCAATCCACAAAGAAGCCGGATTTAAATATGATTCATCACTAGGTTTGAATGACTCTCCTGGATTTAGGAGATCAATTGCTTGGCCTTTTAATCCCTATAATAAATCAACCAATGCAGCTTTGGATATTCTAGAAATACCTCCCACCTTAATGGACGGAGGTATTTTTTACAGAGATGTCTCAATAGAGGCTGGAAAAAAAGAAATTTTGGAACATATTGACATAACATTTAAACACAGAGGTGCAGTAGTGCTAGACTGGCATTTGGAGCAAATGAATTTTGAGCGGCTAAATGGTGCTGGAAAAGCATTAGTTGAAGCTTTAACAGAAGTTTCTGATGATGAGAATATATTTTGGGCATCTCCAAAAGAGATTTATGAATGGTGGGTTGAAAGAAGAAACAGATTATCTCCCGGTTAAGAAATGAAAAGTTATATTAAAAAAATTTTTAAACTTTTTTTTGTTCCGATCTTGAGAACTATTTTTTCAATAGGGTTCGATAAAAAATATCTAAAAGGGAGATATTTTGATTCCAGTTTGGTTGGTTGGTCATGGGTTTTGCGATCCATTCTTGTTCAAAAGATTCTAGGATATAACAGGGCTGTAAGATGGCCAATTGGTCCATCGAACTCAATAGATGATCCTTCAAATATTTATTTTAATCCAAATGATTTACAAAATTTTATGCATCATGGATGCTATTTTTCAAACGTTGGGGGAGGAAAGATTTTTATTGAAGAAGGTGTCGTAATTGCACCAAATGTTGGAATCATAACAACTAATCATTCTTTAACAAACATTCATGAACACCTTGAACCAAAAGATGTTGTAATTGGGAAGAATTCATGGATAGGTATGAATGCAGTTATACTTCCCGGAGTAATTTTAGGTGAACAAACAGTTGTTGCAGCAGGATCAATCGTCTCAAAAAGCTGTCCAGAAGGCTGGAGTGTTCTGGCTGGAGTCCCTGCAAAAGTAATCAAAAGAATTGAAAAAGATAATTTGAAATAATAATTATTCCTAAACTATGAGGTTATTTGATACTTTAAGATTTCTTCTCTCAAGCAATTTTGTTTTGGCAATTTCTTCATTCTTAATTGGCATTGCTTCAGCAAGATATTTAGGAGCATCTGGAAGAGGAGAGTTTTATCTCTTAATGCAATATATAACCTTATTGAGTGTTGTAATTGCAGCAGGTCTCCATCCCGCCTATCAATTCCACCTATCTAAGGGTATTTTTAGCAAGGAAACTACATTAAGTTTAATTTTTATACAATTCTCTACACTAGCAATAATTTTCTTTGGTCTTTTTTACTATTTATCCTTTTGGAACGTTGCTATAGAAATCATTCAGTTCGTCATTAACAATTGGTTAATTGTCTATTTTGGGATCTTTTTGGAGATAGTGTGTTATTACTGGACTGCAGTTTTGATGACATATTCAAGAGGAGTCAGAGTCACCTCTTACTTGGCAGGAGTTAGGGGAGTATCACAACTTTTAATATTTTTGATACTTGTGTATTTCTTTTTAGATGAACCAGATAAATTATGGGCAGCAATTACAGCATATTTTATTGCTTTATTTATAAGAGCATTTTTTAGCATTCTTGAAGTTGGGAAAATAAAAATGACTATTCCTGCTGACTTTATATCTTTAAACCTAAAATTATATAAATATGGAGCAGCTACTTTGTTGTTTAACTTGAGTGTTTTACTTATTTTTAAAATAGATACATTTATGATCAGTGAAGCATTGGGATACAAAGAACTTGGTATCTATTCTATTGCTGTTGCTTTGGCAGAAGTGCTTCTTATGATACCAAGCGTAATAGGCATTGCTCTATTCGCACATTTTCCATCAATGAAAAATGAAGAGCAGATTTTGTTACTTAAGAGGGTTTTCTTTGCTGTATTTGCAATGTCAATATTGCTTTCTATATTTCTTTATATTATTGGCCCTATCATTATATCGCCCCTATTTGGAGAAGCTTTTTCAAAAGCAACCTCTCCATTCCAAATATTATTGCCAGGAATAGTTGCTATGTCTTTGAATTACAGCATTGCTAATTACTTTGCTGGAACTGGGAGACCAATTATAGCTGCCATCGCCTTTTTTTTCGGCGTAATCATAAATATCTCTTTAAATTTCTTTCTTATACCAAAATATGGAATTTCTGGAGCCGCAATTGCATCCTCGATATCATATATTTGTGTGACAATTTTTTTCCTACTAACTTTAAAAAAATTAAATAAAATTAAGATATATGAATTCTTATCTTTAAAATATGATGACTTCTTATATTTCAAAAATACTTTTTATAAATATAAGTCATAGTATTCTTGATGTAATTTAAAATGAAAAATAATATCCTTATTATTTGCTCACATTTCCCTCCAGGACCAAGAGTTGGTGGAACTGTGCGAGTAACAAAACTAGTAAAATATCTTCAAAATACAAGCTGGCATCCTATAATTTTGACTAGCAACATTGAATCGAAAGCAAACCAAAGCAAATCTCTTTTTGATGAGATTTCAAAAGACGTAATAATTCATAGACTTCCTTTAATGTATCCTCATTGGATAAAGAAAATTATAATCAAGCCATTTATAAATCTCATAATGAAAATAAAGCTATTTTTAGTATCTATCTTTTTTAAGGAATCACACAAATTAAAAAGCCCCCCCAAAAAGAAAATATTAAAATCTTATAGTCAAAATTTTTTCATTCCTGATATTGGTATATTTTGGAGTTTAGTTGCTGGGATAAGAGCAATTTTTATTGTATTTAAGCATAAGCCTAAGATAATAATGGCAACTGCACCATTTCATTCAAGTATAATTGCTGCTTATATAGCAAGTAAGGTCACAAAAACCCCATATATCATTGATTTGCGTGACCCATGGACAACAAATCCATTTTCCAGAGAAAAATTTATACACTCATCTTCTAGAATAGAAGAGTCATTGGAAGGGACTCTGTTTAGATCAGCATCGAAAATTATCTGTGTTCATAAGAATTTTATTGGACCAATAAAAGAGAAATACTCATTTTTAAAAGAAGAAAACTTTGTTGTAATTCCGAATGGATTTGATCATGAAGATTTTATAGACATAGAACCAATAAAATATGAAAAGTTGTCAATTACGCATACAGGAAGTTTCTATCAGGGGAGAACACCAGATTCTTTTATTCAAGCATTAAAAATTGTTGAAAAGCATATGAGAGCATTCAACGCAGAATGGCAGATTAATTTTATTGGAACTCCACATTATCAAAATGAGGAAAAGATTAATACTGAAATAATAAACTTTGGTGTGCTTGATCATAAATTAACGTTGAAGCATATGGCAGGATCAGATATTTTATTACTAATTCCAGGAGTAGGAGATTCCACTCTAACAGGTAAATTGTTCGAGTATATTGCAGTAAAAAAACCCATTTTATGCATATCAAAGGAGGGAGCTGCAAGCAAACTCCTAAAAGAAATGGGTATTGGACTGGTGGCAGATCCAGAAAATATAAATGAAATTGCTGAAAGTATAATTTTTTTAATTAATAACCTTAAAGATCATGATTTCAACAGCAAGGTAACAAAATATTATAGATCAAATATTGCCAAATCATTTCAAGATACTTTTAACTTAATTACCAAAAATTCAAATGAAGTTATCAGCTAGCATAGGAACTATTGGCTTTTTAAAAATAGGAATATTTGTTTCTTTTTTTCTACCTGTTGTACTATCTAGTTTTTTTTATCTTTTAAGCCTCATAATATTCATCGCTATATTTCTTATCTCAATTAAAACAAAGAGATCTTCTATTTCTCTAGCAAGGCCAAGATCGCATATACCTATTTTAATGCTCTGTTTCGTAATATTTTTATCATATTTTCTTAAGTGGACAATATTTGGTTTCAATGATCATGACAATTTAAATATTAGTAACTTTAATTCAGCATTATCACTCAGTATTTATGCTATTGCAGCCTTGATAAGCCTTTTTGGAACATTTTTAATTGTCTCAAATACAGACTTCAATAAAAATCAAGTTGTGGATATCCTTTTCTTCACAGCAAAGTGCGGATTTTTCAGTGCGCTAATCACTATAGTTTTTTGGGCACTACAAACTGGTGCAACATTTGGAAGATATAACTACACACCATTAATTTCAGGATCCCAAGGAATACAACTTTATCAAATGATTATTTCCTTTTTTTGTATTTTAGTTTTACTTATTAGTAATGCCAAAAACAAAGTATTATTAGTTACCCTAAGCTCCTTAATAATTTTTTGCATGACTACGATTATTGTTAGAGAGGCATGGCTAATATTTTTCCTCACTTTAGCAATAGCTTATTTAAAGCTCTCTCAGCGAAGCTTTTTTATAAAATCTTCTGTTTTCTTTTTAGGCATTACTATTATTTCTATAATTATATTTTCTGTTTCAGCAAACCTTAATTTAACTTCGGATATTATTTCAGCAGATGGCTCAGAGCTTGGGGAAAGCGTATTGATAAGATTTATTATGCTTCAGGAGAGCTTTAATTTATTTCTGGATAATATATTTTTGGGGATAGGGTATGGTAATTATGTATCTGTTATTCAGCATACAATTGTTCTTGAGAGCGGCGCTGAAAGAATTGTTTCTTCTCCTCATAATGGATTAGCTATGGTGTTAACAGAAAATGGCATTTTTGGTTTTATTGCCATGATTCTTCTTGGGTTTTACTTATATAATGATATGAATATTAAGAGAAAAATAAATAGCCAGTTACTTAGAAGTGTTAGTGTAATTTTTTCATCTTTTTTCTTACTCTTATTCTTAGATCAACTCGTAAGTAATTCTCTAATTTTACCTCCATCCAATGAAATTAATGTCGTGCAACTATCGTATTTGATATGGATACTTTTCGCTGTAACAGTATCCTCAAAAAGAAGTTTATTAAAAGAAACAAAAATACAAAAGAGTGGCTTATAGGGATATAGATGAAGATTTTTCATATTCCATCTTGGTACCCTTGTAAAAAAAGCCCGAACGCTGGTATTTTTACTAAAGATTTTATTGAGGCATATGCTGAGTTAAGACCAGATAGTTCAATATATGTAAGTTTGTGGGGGCATGAGAGTAGTCAATTAAGAGTTCGATCAATTAAAGGATCTATTGAAGCTATGATTTATAAAATAAAAAACAATAATCATTGCATAGAACCAAAAACAAACCTTACAGAAATAATAACACCAAAGCTTTGGTGGTCAAATCAATTACCATTTGGTGGAGCAAGACAGCTATCATCAGTCATTGAAAGATCATTCAAGATAGCAGATCAACATTCTGGTGGAATAGACATTATTCATGCTCATGTTTCATATCCAGCAGGAGTAATAGCTAGACACCTAAGACAGAAATATGACGTTCCTTTTATAATTACAGAACACACTTCATTATTAAGAAATACATCATTTCTGCATAAAAATTTATTAAAAAAAGAAATACATCAATCATGTAGCGATGCTGAGGCAATTGTTACTGTTAGCAATTTTCTTAAAAAAGAATTACATAAACTAAATGTATATGCTGAGAAAGTAATTCCCAATATAGTAAATGAAAATAGATTCAAGCCATTAATTGTTAAAAAGCGTGAAAAATTTATTTTTTTACTAATGGGATCAATTTCTTTTGAAAAGGGCATAGATAATTTCATTGAGTCAATTGCAATCTTAAATAATTCTAATAATAATTTTGAATTTTGGATTGCAGGAAATGGACCAAGTGAAAGAAATTTTAAGCAACTGGCTAAAAAATTAAAAATAAATCACAAAATAAAATGGTTAGGAAATGTTTCAAGAACGGATGCCCCTGAAATTTTTCAAAGTTGTGATGTATTTGTTCTTCCTTCTCGATATGAGACTTTTGGAGTTGTTTATGCAGAGGCTTTGGCATGTGGCAAACCTGTAATTGCAACAAAATGTGGCGGACCTGAAGAATTTATTAATAAAGATAATGGATTATTAGTTGAACCCGACGATCCTACAGATCTAGCAAGAGCAATGAAATTAATCTCTAAGAATATATTACAATACGATCAAATAAAAATTAGAGAAATGTTTATGAGATCCTTCTCCAGAGATCAAGTTGTTACCCAATACGAAGACTTTTATAAAGAGATAATTGGTAGTTAAAATGTGTGGTATTACTGGGTATATATGCAGAAAGGCTGATAACTCTCAAAATCAAATATTCTTAAATGCTTCACTTGATAGCCTTCGTTATAGAGGGCCTGATGGTCGGGGTAAAACTCAATTTAACTTGAATAATTTAGATATTGGATTTGGTCATACTAGGCTTTCGATCTTAGATTTAACAGAAAATGGTAGTCAACCAATGACGTCACAGAATAAGAGATTTTGTATCACCTTCAATGGAGAAATATATAATTTTGTTGAAATAAGACACTCCTTGGAGAATAAAGGATATGTTTTTAAAACACAAAGTGACACTGAGGTCCTGTTGGAGGCATGGTCTCATTGGGGAGAAAAATGCCTTGAAATGCTCAATGGAATGTTTGCATTTGCTATTTTTGATAAAGAGCTTAATAAAATAACATTAGTTAGAGATCATTTTGGTATAAAACCAATATATTATGCATTTATTGATGGAAATTTTTATTTCGCCTCAACTCTTCCAGCACTAAATAAACAAACAGGTATGAAATTAATGCCTTGCATGGAAACAGGGTTAAATTATGTAGTAAATGGAACCTATGGGAAGGATGAAAATACTTTCTTTCAAAATGCTAAACAATTAATGCCAGGAAAACTGATAGAAATTGATCTAACAAAAAATTTAAAACAAACAGTATCAAAGTGGTGGGATCCCTCAACTGAAATCCAAAATAATGTTTCCCTCAAGGAGGCTTCTGAGACAGTAAAAGAAATGTTTTTAGAAAATTTAAAACAAAATCTCAGAAGTGATGTTCCATGTGGGGCTGCATTATCTGGAGGTTTGGATTCATCAGCAATAGTTTCAGGGATAAGAGAAATATATCCAGAAATTCAAATAGATACATTTAGCTATATAGCAGATGATGAAAAATTAAATGAAGAAAAATGGATAAATATAGTTAATCAAGAAAAAAGAACCAAAGAAAACAAAATACACATAAGTGATAATGATTTAATAGATGATCTAGATGATATGATCTTATGTCAAGGCGAGCCATTTGGATCAGCTGGTATTTATGCACAATATAAAGTTTATAAAAGAGTAAAAGAGGCCGGTATAACTGTCTTATTAGATGGTCAAGGTGCCGATGAAATTTTTTGTGGGTATCATGGTTATCCTTTACCTAGGATTATATCTTTGTCGAAATCTTTTAATATTTTTAAAGTATTTAGTTTTATTAAGAATTGGAGCAACCATCCTGGTAGAGATCTAAACATATTAATAAAAGAAATACTTAGTAATTTTATTGGACACAAAAATACAACTTATATTAAGAAAATCCTTGGCAAAAAACAAAAGTATATGAAATCAGGGTACATATCTGATGAATTTATTAATCATAGTTTTTCACATAATTACACTAAAAAGAACAATTCAAACAGGCAATTAATGCAACACTTAAAAGCTGTTCTTCAAGGAGATGGCTTGGGTGCACTTTTAAGGCATGGCGATCGAAATTCAATGCGGTGGTCAGTAGAAAGTAGGGTACCTTTTTTAAATGCAAACTTAGCTGAATATGTTTTGAGCCTTCCCGAGGAATATTTAATATCTCATGACGGTATTTCAAAATACATTTTTAAAGAAGCTATGAAAGAAATAGTTCCTGAATCAATAATCAATAGAAATGATAAAATTGGTTTCGAGCCTCCAGAAAAAAAATGGCTGCATTCCAATCTAGAGAAAGCTAGCAATATTTTAAAAAAAACAAAAAAAATACCCTTCTTTGATCCAGAAATTGCTTCTAATTTAATGACTGAAATGGGGCAAAACAGCATGAGCTTTGATAGCAGATTTATATGGAGAGTGATTAATTATACAATTTGGTATGAATTGCATATTGAGGGGAAGCTTTGATAGCCAACCAAAAATATTTATAAAACTACCTAACCTAAATAACTGAGGATTATTATGTGCGGAATATTCGGAATTCTTGATGAAAAAATATCTGATAAAGAGCTAAATATTCTTGCAAGTCATGCAAGGCAAAGAGGTAGAGACTCAAGCGGCTTAATTTTTATTGAAAATGAGGAATATAAAGTTGCAAGAGCAGATCAAGATATTAAGAAACTTCTTAAAAGGAATAATAGAAATTTTACAAAAGTTATTGCTGGTCATAGCAGACTTATTACAAATTCTATGTCTGAAAATCAACCCATTGTAAGAGATGGCATGATCCTAATTCACAATGGAATAATAGTTAATCATGAGGAAATCTGGAGTGAAATAAGTCTAAACAGGGAAGGTGAGATTGATAGTGAAGTAATATTAGCTGTTGCAGCAGAGCATATTCAATCAGGCTATAGCTTTGATTCAGTTGGAAAAGCTATTATGGACAAATGCATTGGAACCATGTCATGTGCAATTTTTAAACCAGATATTGGTAAGATTATTCTTTTCTCAAATAATGGAAGTCTCTATTTTGGGAAAATTGGAGATAAAATTTTATTTGCATCTGAGAAATTTGCATTAAAAGAATGCGGAGCAGAACTTATTAAAAATTTAAACAATGAGTCATTTGTTTCAGATATACCTCAATGTCAAAAAATTAAATGTTCAGATGATGATATTGAAAGAATAGATTTAATACCTCAGCTTCAAAGCTCTAAAGAGGAAGAATCTCTTTTAATAGATCCTAATCATGATTTAAAGAGGTGCACAAAATGTATTCTCCCAGAAACTATGCCCTATATCACATTTAATGATGATGGAGTGTGTAATTATTGTAGTAATTATTCTCTAAGAAATGTACCTAAGCCTAAAGAAGAGCTTTTCGATTTAATTGAGCCCTATCGCAGAAAAGATGAAGCTGATTGCATAGTGCCATTTTCAGGAGGAAGAGATAGTTGCTATGGACTCCATTTGATAGTAAATGAATTGAAAATGAAACCAATTACTTATACCTATGATTGGGGAATGGTAACAGATCTTGGGAGAAGAAATATAAGCAGAATGTGCTCAAAGTTAGGCGTAGAAAATATCATAGTTGCTGCTGATATTGGCAAAAAAAGAAAAAATATAGCGTTAAATTTAAAAGCATGGCTTAAAAATCCAGATCTTGGTATGGTTAGTATTCTTACGGCTGGAGATAAACACTTCTTTAGACATGTTGAAACGGTAAAGAAGCAAACTGGCATAAATTTGAATTTGTGGGGAGTTAATCCTCTAGAAGTCACTCACTTTAAAGCTGGCTTTTTGGGAGTGAAGCCTGATTTTGAGGGAACGCATGTCTACAGAAATGGAGTCTTAAAACAGCTTAGTTATCAATCTTTAAGATTTAAGGCAATGCTAAAAAGCCCTGGCTATTTTAATAATTCTATTTGGGATACTTTATCAGGAGAATATTACAGAAGTTTCACAAAAAAAAATGATTATTATCACATTTTTGATTACTGGCGTTGGGATGAAACTTTAATTGATGACACTCTTAAAGATTATGATTGGGAATTAGCCCCTGATACCAATACTACATGGAGAATTGGTGATGGAACAGCAGCATTCTATAATTATGTGTATTACTTATTTGCTGGCTTTACAGAGCATGACACATTTAGAAGCAATCAAATAAGAGAGGGACAGCTTACAAGAGAATCAGCTCTTGAATTAGTTAAAGACGAGAATAGACCAAGATACCAGAACATAAAATGGTACTTAGATACACTTAATATGGATTACGAAGATACCATAAGAAGAGTTAATAGTTTTTATAATAATCAAAACATATATTTAAAGTGAAAAAGCTATCTTTAAATAAGAAGATATTACGAATTTGGGCATTTTGGCCTGAAGGAATTAAATATCATGATCATCATTTATCTGATGCAATGCATCAAGATGGTGTAAAAACTTTATTTGCATGCCCAATATATGCTGGAAAAGATTACAAATCATATTCTCACAATAAAGACTATTCATATGATATTTTTCCAATGAAGTTTTTCAGCATACTTGATAAACCAATCCCTTATAACTTTCTTGGATTTATAAAATCAATAAATAAATTTAAACCCGACACAGTCCATATTTATGGACTTTCAAATTTTACTACATACTTTACTTTGTTCTGTTTAAATCTCTCCTCTTATGATGGAGAAATTTTTTTTAATGATCACAGCGATCCAACTGAAAAAAAGTCTGGTTTTATAGCTAAAATCTATTACCAACTTTTTAAATTTTTATATAAAATTTTTTTAAACAATAAATATAAAATTGTTGTTCCTGATGATGGCTCAAAATCAGAATTAATAACCAGATATGGTAGCCATATCAATAAATCTATCATAAAAATACCTTTAGGATTTGATAGCAAAGTATTTAATATTTCAAAAGACAATAGAAGTAAAGATTTGCCATTAAGGATAGGTTTTGCTGGAAAAATTTCTTCACCAAAAAAAATAGAAAAACTATTATCAGCTGCCCAAAAGTTTAAAAAAGATGAAGTAATTTTTTATGTTGCTGGCTTTGCAAATCCACCAACTGATTACCAGAAAAATCTTATTAATAAAATCAAAGAAAAAAATATTGATAACATCGTCATTATGGATTTTATAAACAAAGCGAGCTTACTTGCAGATTATTATGGAAAACTAGATGTGGCTATTTTTCCTGGATCTATTTCAATTACAACTTTTGAAGCGAATGGTGCAGGATGTCCTATAATTTTGTATGAGTCAATTTTAGGTTTAGAGCATAGAATAAGTTCAGGTAGAGGTTATTTGTTTAGAACAGATCAAGAAATGATTAAGAAAATAAAGCATTTTATTAATTTAAAAAATGAAACTGGAATTAATCATGAGGAGATATCAAAAGCAGCAATCCCATTTTCATGGGAGTCTATTAAAATGGAATACTATTCACTATATAAGTGGTATGTCAGCTAACTCTTTTTCTTCAGTGATATAATCATTGCATTATCTCATCATTTTAATAAGAATGATTAGATAGAGCATAGGTATATTCTGTAGAAAAGAATAGGGAATAAATTATGAATATTAATCTTAAAAATAAAACTCTTTTAATTACCGGTGGTACTGGCTCATTTGGTAATGCTGTTCTTAGAAAGTTCTCTGAATCAGAAATTAAAGAAATACGCATTTTCAGCAGAGATGAAAAAAAACAAGATGATATGAGAAAAAAATATAATAATTCAAAGATTACATTTCATATTGGCGATATTAGAGACTATCAATCAGTTTTAAGTGCTGTAAGGGGCGTTGATTACATATTTCATGCTGCAGCCTTAAAGCAAGTCCCATCATGTGAGTTTTATCCATTAGAGGCTGTAAAGACTAATATTCTTGGTACTGAGAATTTATTAGAGGCAGCAATAGTTTCTGGTGTTGAAAAAGTTGTTTGTTTAAGTACCGATAAAGCAGTTTACCCAATAAATGCAATGGGCGTATCAAAGGCCATGATGGAAAAAGTTATAGTTGCTAAATCAAGAAATAGTAAAGAGACAACTATATGCATAACTAGATATGGTAATGTTATGGCATCTAGAGGCTCTGTAATTCCATTATTTGTAAATCAAATAAGATCAAATCATCCAATCACTATCACTGACCCAAATATGACCAGATTTATGATGACTCTTGATAGCGCTGTTGATTTAGTGGAATTTGCTTTTAAAAATGGATCTTCTGGTGATATTTTGGTACAAAAAGCACCATCTTCAACTATTCAAAATCTTGTTGATTCTATTTTGGAGATATTAGGAAAAAATGATCATGCAATTAATATAATTGGTACTCGTCATGGAGAGAAGTTATATGAGGTTCTTTTAAGCAGAGAAGAGATGGTTGCATCTGTTGACGAAGGTGATTACTATCGAATACCACCAGATTTAAGAGATCTTAACTACAGCAAGTTTTACGAAAAAGGACAAACAGAAATTACAAAATCTGAGGAGTATACATCTCATAACACTACTCGTTTAGACAAAGAAGGGATGATTTCACTTTTGGGCAAGCTTTCTTTTGTTAAAGGCATCAAGGAAGGATTGGTACTTGAACCTGAAGAAATTTAATGAATGCTAACAAACTTAAAAATAAAGTATTAGTAACTGGTGCAAATGGATTTATTGGAAAAAATCTTTCTTTTAGATTGAGAGAAGAAGCTAATATAGATGTTTTAACTTTTCTAAGGACAGACTCTGATGAATTCCTCAAAAAGCAGCTCCTAGAATCAGACTTACTAATTCATTTGGCGGGAGAGAATAGACCTAAATCTTCGAAAATGTTTGTAGAAACCAATGAGGGTCTCACAAGAAAGATTTGTAATATTCTTGAAGAGCTAGGAAAAAAGATACCTGTTATATTTACCTCGTCAACTCAAGCAACCATCAATAATGATTATGGAAAAAGCAAACTAGAGGCAGAAAACATACTAATTAATTTTTCAAAAAAAAGTGAAAGTCCATTATATATTTATAGGTTGCCCGGAGTTTTTGGTAAGTGGTGTAGACCAAACTATAATTCAGTAGTTGCAACATTCTGCCATAACATTGCAAATAACTTAGAGATAAACATTGAAGACGAGGAAAGATTAATCGATTTAGTTTACATTGATGATGTCATTGATAATTTTATTAATATTGCTAATAACATCAAAGGAGGTATTCACCAATTATCTATTAATGAAATATATAAGATATCTTTGGGTGATCTGGCTAATCTTATTAAGAGTTTCAGGGAATCAAGAAATTCATTAATTTCAGAGAGAGTAGGGACTGGAATAACCAGAGCACTTTATGCAACATATATGAGTTTTCTTCCAGTAAAAGATTTTTCATATAAAGTTATCTCGAATGAAGATGAAAGAGGTACATTTGTAGAAATGTTAAAAACCAAAGATACCGGCCAGTTCTCTTTTTTTACAGCTCATCCTGGAGTCACAAGGGGAGGGCATTATCATAATACAAAAACTGAGAAATTTTTAATTCTTAAAGGCAAGGGAAGATTTAATTTTAGAAATATAATTTCAGATGAAAAATATTCTATTGAAGTTTCTTGTAATGATCATACAATTGTAGAGACTATCCCAGGATGGAGTCATGATATAACTAATATTGGTAAAGAAGAAATGATTGTTATGCTTTGGGCAAATGAAATTTTTGACAGAGATGCTCCTGATACAATTACGTATTCAATGTCATGAAAAATAAAAAGCTAAAAGTAATAACTGTAGTCGGAACAAGGCCTGAAATTATAAGACTATCAAGAGTAATAAATAAACTTGATAAATATTGCAATCATAAACTTATTCATACTGGTCAAAATTATGATTATGAGCTAAATCAGATATTTTTTGACGACTTAGGGATTAGGAAACCAAATAAATTTCTTGATTGCGCTGGAAAATCCAGTTCTGAGACTATTGGCAATGTAATATCGGCATTATCCAAACTTCTTGAAAAAGAGAAACCTGATGCATTATTGGTTCTTGGTGATACGAATAGTTGTTTGTCTGTAATCCCTGCAAAAAGAAATAAGATTCCAACTTTTCATATGGAAGCAGGTAATAGATGTTTTGATATGAGAGTTCCTGAAGAAATTAATAGAAGAATTGTTGATCATGTGGCAGACATAAACTTACCCTATAGCTCTATTGCAAGACAATATCTGTTAAATGAAGGTATTCCAGACGACCGCATCATTAAAACTGGGAGCCCAATGTTGGAAGTCTTAAATCATTATGAAAAAAAAATACATAATTCAAAGATCTTAGATAAATTAAAATTAAAAAGTAATGAATATTTTCTTGTAAGCTCTCACAGAGAGGAGAATATTGATTCTGATAAAAATTTTGACAAACTTGTGAATGTGCTAAAAAAACTATCAGGTCTTTATAAATTACCTATTATTGTCTCAACACACCCAAGAACAAGAAAAAAAATATCTGCACAAGGAATTAAATTTAATAAAAACATTAGACTTCTTAAACCTCTTGGTTTTCTTGACTATAATAAATTACAGCTTTCATCTAAGGCAGTTCTATCTGATAGTGGAACTATAAGTGAAGAATCCTCCATTCTTCAATTTCCTGCCCTAAACATTAGAGAATCCCATGAGAGACCAGAAGCAATGGAAGAGGCAGCAGTTATGATGACAGGGCTAAATCTTGAAAGAATAATCCAAGGCCTCAATATTCTCGAAGAGGTTTCTCTAGGAGGTTCCAAACTATCAGAGACAGTTTCGGATTACTATGCCCCTAATGTTTCGGAAAAGGTAGTGCGAATAATCCACAGCTATACAGACTACGTAAATCAAGTTGTTTGGAAAAAAAACTAATTCGAAGGAATTAATTTGCGAATATTATTTTTATCACAGTTATTTGATCCAGAGAACTCAATTAAGGGGGCTAAATTTCTTAGCAAACTTAAAGAAAATGATTTTGAAATAGAAGTAGTAACTACTTATCCAAGCTATCCATTAGGAAAAATTTTTCCAGAATATAAACGACAAAAATTGTTTATGAGAGATTTCATTGATGGAGTAGAGGTAATAAGATTGCCAACATTCATAAATAGGTCATCTTCTTCAATAATGAGATTCTTAAGTTATCTTTCATTTGGTATAGTCTCTTTTTTTTATTTATTTTTTTTTAAAAAAAAATATGATGTTATTTATTGTTATTATCCTCCTGTAATCGGTGGATTGATCGGTATTATTTTCAAGAAAATCTTCAAAACTCCTTATATTTATGACGTTCAAGATTTATGGCCAGAAGCTCTTAGCGCTGCTAATAAATTAAAAAAAAATACCTTTTTATATGGTTTGATAGAAAAATTAATTAAAAAAATATATTTTGAGGCTGAGCATATTATTGTTTTATCCAACGGATTTAAGGAAAAGCTTATTTCCAAAGGGATACCTTCTTCCAAAATTACTCGAGTTTACAATTGGACGAATGAAGATATAAGAATCTCAGAAAAACATCAAAGTCAAAAAGTGGATATTTTTAGCAATGGAAAATTTAATATTCTATATGCTGGAAACATTGGTCCTTCTCAAAGGCTGGAATGCATTCTTGAATCCGCAAAAATACTCTCAGAAAAATATCAAAATAATAATGTTCATTTTTGGTTTCTCGGTGGGGGTCTTGAATTAGATTCATTGAAAAATCAAGTGAGATATTTCAAACTACAGAACGTATCTTTTTTATCATGGGTAACACCAAAAGTTGCATCAACCTATATGTCTTCTGCTGATGCTCTTTTAGCTCATCTTGGTAATGATGAAATCCTTGAGATAACAATTCCACAGAAATTACAAAGTTATATGTTCCATAAAAAGCCCATTCTCTTGGGTATTAATGGCGAAGCATCAAATCTATTAAAAGAATTTGATTTTGGAATAAACGCAAAATCATGCGACGTAAAGTCTCTAACTGAGTCTATATTAAGATTAAGTAATCTTGATAAAGACCACCTTGATAATTTGGGACAAAATGCAAGAAATTGCTATGATAGCCAAATGAGTATGCAGGTAGGAATTAAAACTATCAGAAAACTTCTTGATGAGTTTAGATTGAATAATAGATCCTAAATTCATCTTATTCTTTACCGCGCATAAGCAACTTAATTTTTAGATGGAAAACATAAAAAAACAAAATCCAATAGTGAGGAAAATGGATAAAAATGATTTATCTGATGTAATAAATATCCATAATAAAGCGTTTATAGATTTTTTTATGACTAAGCTTGGTAAAAGATATCTTCTTAAATATTACTCAATAGTTCTTGAATATGATGAATCTTTAGCTCTTGTCTTCGAAGATGAGCTTCATAATATTTCTGGATTCGCCGTTGGGTTCAAAGAGCCCTCAAAATTCTATAAATTCTTCAAACAATACAAGATTAGTATATTAATAAGTACTTTATTTTCAGTAATTAAGTCGCCATCCTTAATTATGAAAATTATTAATAACTATTTCAGAGTAAATAGTAATTCAGCAATTTCTTCATGCGAAGAGAATGTTATAGAGCTTTCTTCTATTGCAGTTATTCCCGACAGTAAAGGTGTTGGAAGTAAATTATTAAAAAGTTTTATAGAATCTTCATGGGAATTAGGCTGTTCTCAGATAAAATTAACTACAGATGCTCTTAATAATGATATTGTTAATAATTTTTATAACAAACATGGATTTAAGCTTGCAAAAAAAGAGCAAAGACAAAATAGAGTGATGAATCATTACATTTTAGAAAAGGATTAATTTTTAGAAAAGGATTTTATGGATATGTGGGACATACAACTTTTTAAACTAAATTTCGATGATAGGGAAGTTAAAGCTGTTAGTGAAGTAGTTGAGGATGGTTGGCTTACTATGGGTGAAAAAACTTCTGAGTTTGAAGAGAAATTCTCATTATTCTTAGGGTCAGAAACTTACTGTGCTGCTGTAGCAAATTGTACTGCTGCATTGCACATGTCTCTTCTTGCTCTGGATATTCAAAGAAATGACGAAGTAATAATTCCAGCTCTAACATTTATTGCAGATGCCAATGTTGTTAATATTGTTGGTGCAAAAGTTGTCTTGGCTGATAGTACATCACTCAACAACTGGAATGTGAATTTAGATTCCATTAAAAATGTAGTCACAAAAAATACTAAGGCAATTATTGTTGTTCACTTTGCTGGCTACCCTATAGAGGACATTTTTGAAATAAGAGATTTTTGCATAGATCAAGATATTAAGCTTATTGAGGATGTTGCGCATGCTCCTGGTGCATCAGTAAATGGTCAAAAATGTGGAACATTTGGTGATGCTTCGTGTTTTTCTTTTTTTAGCAATAAGAACCTTTCTATAGGTGAGGGTGGTCTAGTAGCATCAAATGATGAACATATTTATAAAAAATTAAAATATCTTCGCTCTCATGGAATGACATCCCTAACACTTGATCGACATAAAGGAAGGTCAATTACATACGATGTTGAGCAGCCTGGTTTGAATTATAGAATGGATGAAATGAGGGCTTCAATTGGACTTGTGCAACTTGATAAATTAAAGGAAGGAAATAAAAAGCGAGGAATATTAACAAATAGATATAGAGCAAACTTAAAAGGCTCTTCTATTGAGATTCCTTTTAAATATAAAAATGCAAATTTAAGGTCTGCTTTCCACATAATGCCAGTCTTAATTCCGTCAAAATGCAATAGAGCTAAAGTAATTAACTATCTTAAAGATAAAAGAATTCAATCTAGTATCCATTATCCTCCTTTTTGGGATTTTAATGCTTACAGCAATCAGTTCGCTGCAAAAAATTTTCCAATTGCTGCAGATATTTGTAATCGTGAGCTAACACTTCCTCTATTCCCCTCAATGACTCTTGATCAAGTTGATCATGTTTGTGAAGTGCTTTTGGATGCTTGTAATGAATAATCCAGAAAGCACACTAAATCTTTTAGGTAGAGATAAGAAATTATTTGAAAATGATTTAGATGCAAATAAATCGGAAATAAATAAGATTATTTCTGAAAGTAGCTTCTTAGTAATTGGAGGAGCTGGGTCAATAGGTCAATCAGTGGCAATAGAAATTTTCAAGAGAAATCCAAAAAAATTACATGTTGTTGATATAAGTGAAAATAACATGGTTGAGCTGGTAAGAGGGTTAAGGAGCACATTGGGATATATTTCTGGAGACTTTAGGACATTTGCCATAGATTGCGGGGAGGATGAGTTCAAGTTGCTATGCAAAAATGAGGGACCATATGACTATATTTTTAATTTGTCAGCACTAAAGCATGTTAGAAGCGAAAAAGATCCTTATACATTAATGAGAATGCTTAAGGTTAATATATTTAATACTATTGAAACAGTTAGGATTGGAAAAAAAATGGCATCCAAGAAATATTTTTGCGTATCAACCGACAAGGCTGCTAATCCTGTAAATATGATGGGAGCCAGCAAAAGAATTATGGAATTATTTCTTATGAGAGAAAGTTCAGAGATTCCAATTTCAATGGCAAGATTTGCAAATGTAGCCTTCTCTGATGGGTCCCTTTTACATGGCTTTAATCAGCGCTTCATAAAAAGACAACCAATAGCTGCTCCAAATGATGTTAAGAGATATTTTATAACTCCTCAGGAATCTGGAGAACTTTGCATGCTTTCTGGGCTGTTTGGAGAAAACAGAGATATTTATTTTCCAAAACTTAATGAAGATCTTGATTTAGTTACCTTTTCTCATATTGCAAAAAAATTCATAAAAGGGATGGGTTTTGAGCCGCATGAATGCGAATCAGAAGACGAAGCTAGATCTGAAATTAAACAACTAATTTTGAAAAAGAAATGGCCATGTTATTTTTTTGAAAGCGATACAACTGGAGAGAAAGATTTTGAAGAATTTTTCACTGACAAAGAGGAGCTTGATATGAAAAAATTTATTGATATTGGCGTTATTAAAAATTCAATAGACTTTGACGATGACAAGCTCAATGCTTTTTTCAAAAAAATAATAGATCTTCAAAAGGATGGTAGTTGGAATAAAATTGATATTTTAGAAGCCTTCAAAATACTAGTTCCAGATTTTGATCATAAAGAAACAGGCAAATATCTCGATTCCAGAATGTAAAAAATGATCAGGTTCTTTGATGTTATTTTTTCTTTGATTGCCATTACATTTCTGGCTCCCCTTTTTTTAATAATTTCTATTATTCTAAAATTTACCGGTGAAGGGATAATCTTTTTTTTTCAAGAACGAATTGGAAAGGGTAGAAAACCGTTTAAATTGATCAAGTTTGTAACTATGGTTAAGGATAGTGAAAATATTGGAACAGGAACAGTTACTGTGAAGAATGACCCAAGAATACTGCCATTTGGAGCATTTTTAAGAAAAACTAAGATAAATGAGTTGCCACAATTAATAAATATTCTTAAGGGAGATATGAGTATTATTGGACCAAGACCACAGGCAATAGATTGTTTCAATGCTTTTCCAAGAAACATGCAAGATATTATAGTAATTATAAAACCCGGGTTGTCTGGTATTGGGCCTATAATTTTTAGAGATGAAGAAGAGATTTTAACAGACCAGGAAGATTCAATTGAATTCTATAACGATGTCATTGGCCCTTATAAGGCAAAAGTTGAGGCTTGGTATGCCGAAAATAAATCTCTTTATAAATATTTTTTATTAATTCTCATAACTTGTTGGGTCATCCTTTTCCCCAAATCAAATATTGTGTGGAAATCACTAAAAAATATCCCAATTCCTCCAGATCAGCTAAAATCAGCTTTAAATTATAGAGATTTAAATGATTAAATTTTTAAATAATAATAATCAAGCACCATATCTTCGATTTAGAGATGAATATGAAAAAGCTTTTCATAATGGTCAGAAGGTGATTCAAGCAATTTGCATCTCTTCATATTCAAAAAATGATTCTGAGGTTGATTCAAGGTTTGTTAATCTTAAAATTGTAGATGATGAAAAGTTTATATTCTTTTCTAATTACGAATCTCCTAAATCTCATCAATTTGATTCACATAATCAGATATCTTCATTAATTTTTTGGTCTGCAACTAATATTCAAATTAGGATGAAGTCTTTCATAAAGAAAACGGATGAAAAATACTCGGATGAATATTTTAAGAAAAGAAGTCCAAAAAAAAATGCACTTGCCATAAGCTCTAAGCAATCGGAAAATATTAAATCTTATGAAAGTGTAATTGAGAGATATCAAAAAACGCTTGAAAATACAAATTTAAAAGAAAGACCAAAATATTGGGGAGGCTACTCATTTGAACCTTATTACTTTGAATTTTGGAGCGGTCATGAGTCAAGATTGAATAAAAGAGAAGTTTACAAAAGGGTTGAAAATAGTTGGAATTATGAAATCCTTCAGCCCTAATTAATAAAAAACCTAAAAGATTTACGAATCTGGCCTATTAGTATAGAATCATTCAAAAATATGATAAATAAAATTAATTTTTACAAAAGACAGGTCATTTCGATTAATACACAACCTAATTCAACATAGGCAAAACCATAGCTTCTCATAAGAAAAATAAAGTTCCAGTAAATGAAGAAATCAGAGCATCTGAAGTAATGCTTATTGATCAGAATGGAAATAAAAAGGGTATAGTCTCTAAGCAAGATGCATTAAATTTGGCTAAGAAGGAAATGCTTGATCTTGTGCAAGTATCATCTTCAGAATCAGAACCGGTAGTATGTAAATTATTAGATTATGGAAAACATGTTTTTACTAAAAAGAAGAATACCTCTGTTGGTAAATCAAAAACAAAGAAGAATGCACTCAAGGAAATTAAATTTAGGCCTTCCACTGATGTTGGGGACTATAATATTAAATTAAAAAAGATTAAAAGCTTTATTCTTGATAAAAATAAGACTAAAATTACCGTCCGATTTAGAGGTAGAGAGATTCTAAACAGTGATATGGGACTTAATCTCCTAAATAAATTAAGAGATGAGTTAAGTGACATATCACAAGTTGATCAAGAGCCTTCACTTGAAGGTAGGCAACTTATGATGGTTTTGTCACCTCTAAAAAGAAAAACATAAAAAAATGGGCTATAAACTTAAGAAACATTCTGGCGCTTCAAAGCGTTTTAAAAAAACATCATCTTCATTGAAGACTAGAAGTTCTGGAAGGAATCATATCCTGTCTAAACAATCGACAAAAAGGAAAAGACATAAAAGAGGTCTTAATAAGCTAGAAGGAACCGTTCTTAAAGTTGCTTCTAATCTTATCAAGAAATAATAATGGCAAGAGTTACCAAATCACTTACAGCAAAATCAAGGCATAAAAAAGTTTTAAAAGCTACAAAAGGGCACTACGGCGCCAGAAGTAGACTTTATAAAACTGCTAAACAATCAAATATCAAAGCTCTTCAATACGCCTTTAGGGATAGAAAAAACAAAAAAAGATTATTTAGATCTTTATGGATTTCCAGGATAAGCGCAGGCACTAGAGGCTTTGGTATATCTTATTCTAAATTCATGTGTGGCTTAGGTAAAAGTAATATTCAGCTAAATAGAAAAATATTATCTGATATAGCTGTTAATGATATGCCTACTTTTGAAAAAATTATTAAAGCTACTTTAGACTAAATCTCTATGTCTAAAATAGACAACATAGAGCCCCCAGTTATCCTCAAAAGCAAGGGCTCCCTTCATCCAATAAATCAAACAAAAGATTATTTACTTGCTCTTTTAAGTGATATTGGTTTTATAGAAGTGCAAGGTCCTGAGATAGAAACAGAGGAATTTAATTTTGATATGCTTAACATTAAAGAATCTCACCCAGCTCGCCAGATGCATGATACTTTTTATATTGAGAACAAGAAATCAGTTTTGAGAACTCACACTTCTCCAGTTCAAATAAGAAGTATGCTTGAATCAAAACCCCCTATAGCCATTGCATCAGCTGGAAAAGTATATAGAAAAGATGATGACTCAACACATCTTCCAATGTTCCATCAAGTTGAAGGTATTTATGTTGATAAAGAAGTAACATTCGCTAATTTAAAAAATATAATTCATCAAATTCTTAATGATCTATTTGGCAGTAGCGTTGAAATAAGATTTAGACCCTCATATTTCCCTTTTACGGAACCATCTGCAGAAGTTGATATCTTATCTGAAAAGGGTAAATGGTTAGAGATCCTTGGTTGCGGTATTGTAAATCCAATTGTTCTAGAAAATTGTAATATTAACCCCAAAGATTTTAGTGGGTTTGCATTTGGTCTTGGAGTTGAAAGGATAGCAATGCTTAAATATGGCGTAAGTGATATTCGAGAATTCTACAAATCTAATCTGGATTTTCTTGGTCAGTTTAAATGAAGGTTTCATATCAAAAATTATTAAGTCTTTTAGTTGAGAAACCTCGAATTAATCTTCTATCTGAGAAACTCTTTCAACTCGGTCATGAGCACGAGGTTCATGAAAGTATCTTTAATATGGAATTAACCCCTAATAGGGGAGATTGTTTATCTGTTCTTGGGCTTGCTAGAGACTTAAATATCTTTTTTGGACTGAATGAATCAGTAGATGTATTTAGTGATCCAATAGAAGAACTTGATTTTAATTTCAAAAATCTTTCTCCCGAAGATTGTCCAAAGATTACTTTTTTAGAGATTGAGATTGAAGATGAAGTTACTGAATATAAGGAATATTTACAAGACTATTTCTTAATTTCAGAAAATAATAAAACTAATTTCTTCACAGATATTTCTAACTACATTTCTTATGAGCTTGGTCAGCCCACTCACTGCTTTGATAGTAACAAAATACCAAACAAGCTAACCTTTGAGAAAAAAAACTGCAATGAATCTTTCAAAACATTGCTTGATCAAGATATTTCTTTAAAGGATAAGAATTGTGTCTTCAAAGTTGGAGACGAAATAGTTAGTTTAGCTGGAGTTATGGGAGGTAAATCCACAGCGTGCTCCCCTGAAACAAAAAAAGTCCTAATTGAATGCGCATACTTTAAACCCGAATCCATTATCGGAAAGACTATTAAATACAATATAACTTCAGATGCTGCTTTTAAATTTGAGAGAGGTGTTGATATAGCTTGCCATGATATGGTTTTAAGAAGATTTATAAAGATAGTACAAGACCATGTTTCAATAAAATCATTAAAAATAAAGACTTTTGAAGATGGTAACCACTGCCCTTTATATATATCAAAAGATGTCTCTAAGATTAACGATATTTTAGGTATTAATATTAATGAAGCTGAATACTGTAACTATCTTAATAAATTAGGATTTTTGATTGATGAGAGAATAAAAGTGCCATCTTACAGACATGATATTTTTTCGCAAAATGATTTAGCTGAGGAGGTAGCAAGATCCATAGGGTATGACAATATTCAAAAAAAACCAATCAACCTTAAAGCCGCAAAAAAAAATAAAAAGAATAAGATAGATTTAGTTAGGTCTTATTTAACTGAAAAAGGTTTTTCCGAAGTAATAAATTTCCCATTTACTGAAAAAAATTCAGAGTCTTCCATAAAAATCGATAATCCTCTTGACTCTAATAAAAAAAATCTAAGGACTTCCCTTAAAAATTCTCTAATAGAAAATCTTCTTTACAACGAAAGAAGACAAAAGGACTCAATAAAGATTTTTGAGATAAGCGATATTTATAAGAATTCCACTAATTTAGAGCAAGAAATGAGGTTAGGTATTATTATCAGTGGCAGAGTAGGCGAAAATTATATGGATTATTCAAAAAAACTTGATAAAAATTTTTTGAATGAGGTTCTTAAAAATAATAATGCTTTTTTAATTGAAGAAATTTCAAGAGAAGGCATTAAGACCAAGAAAAAGGATAAGATTTTCTACACAGAAATTTTATTAAGCGACATACCAGAAAAGCTTTCTAAAAATACTGAATTTAAATCAAAACCTTTTAAATCTTATAAGTTTGAAGCAATATCAGAGTTCCCATCCAGTAAAAGAGATTTCTCTTTTTCTATAACAAATTTAGATAAATATAACGAATTGTTAAATTATGTTGAAAATTTTCAAGATGGAAATCTTAAAAAGGCTTTCATATTTGATTTTTATAAAAATAAGAAATTGAATGAAATAAAGCTTGGCGTTAGCTTTATTTTTCAATCATCAAGAAAAACTTTATCTGAGGATGAGATACAAGAAAGTATTTCAAAATTATTAGAGCCCATCAAAAATCTTGATGGAGTAACTGTACCCGGACTCGATTTAAAATAGACCTACTTCACTTTTTTTTATAAAAGAATGTAAAATGTAAAACTTAACACTATTTTGATCATGATATCCAAAAAGTACCTTTACCTAATATTAGTTATTTTTGCGGCAAGTTCTTTCTCTCAAGCAATTGATCAATCTTTATTGTCACAGCTAAGCCCTGATCAAATTCAAAAAGTTCAAGAATCTCTCCTGGAGCAGAATTCAATTGATGGAGAAGATGTCGAAATGTCGCTTCAAGTCGAATCTTTGATAGACAAAGAATTGGCCAGTACTGAGGATGAGATAATTAGTAGGAAATTTGGATATGATTTCTTCTCAAAGATTCCAACATCTTTAACAGCTATTGGAGACTTGCCTCTACCAAATGAGTATAGGATTTCACTAAGAGACCAACTAAGAGTAATACTGTCTGGCTCAAAGGACTCAATCTTTAATCTTAATGTGAGACTAGATGGAACCATTTTATTTCCAGAAATTGGATCAATATCAGTTGTTGGTAAGACTTTTGGAGAGGTAAAGGATTTACTCTCTCAGAAGATATCTGAATCATATATTGGAGTTAATATTGACGTTGCCATAAAAGATTTAAGCGCAAAAAAAATTACAATAGTTGGAGCTGTTGAAACTCCTGGAACATATTTAGTAAATCCCTTTAGCACAATTACCAGCGCACTTGCATACTCTGGAGGAGTTTCTGAGATCGGCTCACTTCGCAATATCAAGCTTATAAGAAGTGATGGAAGTACATATGCCTTTGATTTATATGATTTGTTAATTAGAGGAGATAGAGAGAATGATATAAATGTCCAAGCTGGAGATACAATTCTAATAACTGCAGCCAATCAGTTTGTAGAAATAAATGGCTCTGTTAATCGTCCCGGAATATATGAGCTAGATAAAAATGAGACTATTCAAGATGCTATTGACTTTAGTCTTGGTTTTACACAAACAGCAAATAAATCCAATATATCAATATCCGTCCTAGATTTAGAATCTGCTTCGGTAATAAAAAAAACAACAGATAATTTAGGGCATAAATTAGAAAATGTTTTAGATATAAATGTTTTTAGTTACGTAAGTCAGGATAGATCAGCTGTTCAAGTCATTGGATCTGTCAGGCAACCAGGTTTTTATAGTTTAGAAACTTTTAGCACACTAAATGAGCTTATTGAGGGCTTAGAATTTATTGATACTTACCCATGGTTGGGAGTTTTAGAGCAATTTGACGATGAGAACCTTATCAAGTCATCAACTCTATTTAGTTTAAAAGACAAAAATACATATCAAGATATTGCTTTGTTACCAAATTCAAGAGTATTTTTTGCAAATATAGAATCAAGATCTTTTGATGTTAATGAAAACTCAAGATATCTTATTGATCAATATTCGATATCTATAGATCATGCTCAGGGTATTTATAAACTTCCAATATTTGGTAAGTTTTCTGTTTTAGATTTAGTGAATTTACTTGGCTTAAATATGGATGATGTTGAGAGAGAGGTTACTTATATTAGCCCATCTGAAAATTTAATTATTAATGAGGAATATACTGATCTTAACTTAGTCGCTCAAAAATATAACTATCTTAAATTTAGATCTCCAGTTAATGATCTCATTACTGTTGAAATCTCAGGAGCGGTTGAGTTTCCTGGATCATATACTTTAAAGCCAAATACATCGATTCAAGATGTTTATGATCTATTGGGAGGCTTTAAGAATGAGGCATTTTTAGAAGGGATAATCTTAACAAGAGATTCTATCAGGGAAGTTCAAATTGAGGCTGTTGAAAGAGCAAAAAAGATTTTGGAATCTGCCATTATAGGGTCTGTACAAAATGGAGAGAGTGAACAGGATTTGGATCTCTTAATGGCCTCTGCTTCATCTAATAATATTGATATGAAATATCTTGGAAGGATATCTGGCGATTTTAGTCCTAGTTCATTTGGAGCGCTTAACACTATTTTATATGACGGAGATTCAATAACTATTCCTAAATATCCATCAACCATAAATGTTTTTGGTGAGGTCTTAAATCCTTTGTCGTTCCAGTATAAAGAAGGCATAGACCTTAGAGATGCAATATCCACTGCTGGAGGCTTTCGAAGTTTTGCTGACCAATCAAAGGTATATATAATTCGGGCAAATGGAGAGGTTGAAAAATCCGGAAGAAATCTATTTACTAATAATGTTGAGCTAGAGGTTGGGGATACAATAATTGTCCCAAGAAAATTTGCTACTACTAACCCTGTTTTAAGATCATTAGCACCAATTACTCAAATTCTTTCGGATGTAGCTTTTTCAGCTGCAGCTATAGAAAGTTTATCTAGCAATTAATTCTAATGCTATCTAGATGTTCTAAACTTCTAGTTATAATTGTTCTTGCTCAAAATATTTATGCCGATAGTTTTAAATATAATTCATTCAATAACTCGGGAAGTATTGGCTTAATCAATATCCCAACAGCAAGATTCTATGATGAATCCGCATTCGGATTTGTTGCTTACAATGGAAATCCAGACCAAAAGGTAACGATTACTTCTTTTCCCTTCAATTGGTTAGAAGCATCATTTTTTTATACAAGTATTAAGGATAAACCTTATTGTCTTGCAGAGTTTGATCCAGTTTGTAATCAAGACTACAAAGACAAAGGCTTTAATTTTAAATTAAGGTTAAAAGAGGAAGGTATCTTCCCAGCAATAGCAATAGGAATTAATGATATTGCTGGAACAGCGCTTTATGGATCTGAATACATCGTCGGAAGTTATGGAATTAATAAAACAGATTTCCATTTTGGCTTAGGTTGGGGAAATTTAGATGGATCTAACAACAGATTTGATAATCCACTTGGCAAAATAAGCGATAGTTTTTATGACAGGCCTTCAGAAATTAATGAGCAAGGAGGACAGTTTGATGCTTCAAGATATTTTTCTGGTGACACAGTTTCACCATTTTTTGGCCTATCTCATGTCATAACAAAAAGGTCATTATTAAAATTAGAATATGACACAACGTTGACACCTGGAAGAATTGGTTATGCAGAACCAAAAAGAGATTTTTCAATAGGTTTTGATTTTCACATTACAAATAACTTTACCATTGGGATTTCAACCGAAAGAGGTAATTCATCAACAATCAGATTTATTTATAAAAATAATCCAAATAAAAATAATCCTAAATATGTTTATAGAGCTGCTAAACACAAAGAAACAGATAGTAAATACATAAAACTCATAAGAAACTTAAATGAAAACGGAATAGGTGTTAATAAGATTATTGAGGGTAAGGATGCTTTGGGCATTGAAATGACTCAATTTATGCACCCAAACTTAGATATAATCGATGAAATAATTAGGAAAGCGTCCTATGACGCTGGTTTAACTAAGCCAGTAAAAAAAGATCTCAGGGTGGCAAATCTTAGGGCTAAATCTGAATATGACCAATCCTTCGAGAAAAGTTCAAAATTGATATATGAGAGACAATATAAGAAAAGGTTTAAGACTAGCACCAACCTTGCCTTCAGGCCTTTTTTAGCCTCAAGAGAAGATTTTTTTAAAGGCGCATTGATGCTTGAAAATAATAGCGAATTTATAATTCTAGATAACCTTTTCTTTTCATCAAATATAAAGTATTCAATAGCCGATAATTTTGAAGATCTTAGATATCCTCCAGTAAATACATATCCGGCTCAAGTTAGGTCTGATATTAAAGACTATTTGAAGAATTTCGGTGACGGATTATTTATCGGCAGGGCACAACTTGATTATCATATTTCTCCAAAAGAAAATCATCACATTATGGCAACTGCAGGTATCTTAGAAGAAATGTTTAACGGAATAGGCTTTGAATATTTATATTATAAGCAGGAATCAAATTTTGCATTTGGTTTTGAAGCATTTGAAGTTAAAAAAAGAGATTATGAAATGCTTTTCGGGACTTTAGATTATAAAAATACCACAGGGCATCTAAATTTTTATTATAGGAATTATAGGCGAATACCCTTTGATGCAAAAATCTCATATGGTGAATATTTAGCCGGTGATGAGGGAATAACATTAGACTTATCAAGATCTTTTGCAAATGGAACAAAGTTCGGAGTATTTGCATCTTTTACTGATGTTTCCAGCGATCAATTTGGAGAAGGCTCATTTGATAAGGGTATTTACTTTAATGTCCCTATATTTGGAAATTTAATTAACTATACTTGGAAACCTTTGACCAAGGATCCAGGAGCTAAACTAAATAGAAAACATTCTCTCCATGATTTATTGATTAAATTTAGACCGATAAATTAATAAATTAGTAATATGTATTTTTTAGATACATTTTTGTTAAAAATATTGTTTTTAAATAAACTTTTATGCATAATCATACTTTAGAGGAGCACTACATATGAGACGTCTGTTAACACTAACTTTATTTACGTTTGTTATATCCGTTGGAGGATTAATTGCGAACGAATTGGTTTCAGATGAAAGAATATCTGAAATCTCTCAAAGACTTGAAGGCTACACCGCTGATTCATTAGTTGAAAGAAGAGATTTTTTGGTCTCATATCAAGAGGGCGATGCTGAAAACGATAGCAACGGTGTTCCTGCTGGATCATCCTCGGAAAGAGCTATTGAAATTTCAATAATTGATGCACTACTCGTTGCTCTTGGTGTAGTCATGATTGATAATATTTCTGAAGATGCTACTACACCTCCAGATACAGTTTTTCCTGTAATAACTGTACTAGGTGATAATCCTGCAACTGTTGAGCTTGGTTCCTCATATACAGATGCTGGTGCTACCTCTGACGGTGGCGAGACTGTAACTTCTTCTGGTACAGTTGATACTAATACTGTTGGCACTTACACAATTACTTACTCAGCTACTGATGCGGCTGGAAACACAAGCACTGCAACAAGAACAGTGAATGTTGTTGATACGACAGCTCCGGTTGTTACTCTAACTGGTGCGGCTACTGTTACTGTTGAACTAGGAGATTCTTATACTGAACTCGGTGCTACAGCTACAGATGCTTCAGGAACTGTTACAGTTGTAACCACTGGAACAGTAGATACGGATACCGTTGGATCATATACTGTTACATATACATCAACTGATGCCTCCGGTAATGAAGGCACTGCAACAAGAACAGTGAATGTTGTTGATACAACTGCACCGGTAATAACTTCTTCAGATACTTTCACTGCTGATGAAAATCAAACAGCTATTGGAACAGTTACTGCTACAGACTTACAGACAGTTACATTCACTGTAACTGGA
>MDSZ01039248.1_pt1 | contig 38110 bp, 32 predicted proteins | sample 811201 | NCBI WGS metagenome assembly MDSZ01 (sample SAMN05326647, study PRJNA326480) | marine metagenome | isolation source: seawater | place: Indian Ocean: North | collected 2010
TAAAACGCTTGCGGCAAAGATAATATCATAGTAATTATCTTTTAATTTTGTTTCATAAATATTATCCTCAAAAATATTTACATTATCTAATTTGAACTCTTTTTTTACATTTTTTGCTATGTCAATATCAATATCAACAGCGTCAACCGTTTTAAAATTTGCAGATAATGAAGGAAGGAACACCCCTTCTCCACAAGCAAAATCTAAAACCCTAACCCCTTGTTCTTTAAATGCAAGTTTCAACATTGTATTTAGTCTTGACCACCAGATATATCTTATAATTGGATTCTTGATAATGTAAGTCATATTTATAGATTCTGAATTTTTATCAGATGTTTGCTTATCCTTTGATAGCCTAATTAATGTTTTTCTATCTATTCTTATAAATTTGTTATTCATAAATCACTTTCTTAAAAAAATAATAACCATTTTTAAAAAGTTAATTATCCCGTCAAGAATAAATGATGATGATAAGCCAATTATTGAGCCCTGCCATCTCTCAGGATGAGTTAGTAAATATAAATTTCTATTATCGTTTTCAATTAAACTAATTAATTCATTTGTAGTTTTAATAATTGGTTTTGAAATAATGCTTTTTTTATTCTTGGGGATAAAATCTTTGATGTTAAACTTATTTTCCTCCCATGTTCTACCAGTATCAGAATAGTACATTACTTTTTCAAAATCCATACTTAAATAGACTTCTCCAGATAATGAAAAATCAGAAAGATTATACTTTTTCCATATATCTCTATTGTCAAATTTTGTCAAAGGATTTCCATGCATAGAAATAGTATTTACAGGAGCTATTTGACGTATCTTGTTTAAATCTTCTTGAAGAAATTCTGCGGCTTTATCTAAATTGCCCCTTGCTTTGTCTAGGCATTCATAATGCAATCCAATTTCATGCCCCAAGCTATAAATATATTCAATAATTTGAGGACTCCATGAGCTTGGTATTCTAAAATAATAACTACTTTTTATATTATTTTCATTTTCAATAATTGCAAGTTTTTTAGCTTGAGCTGCAAAACGATCTACATCGTGCCTTAAAATTATTTTTTTGTCAGAAACTGTTTGTTCTTTTTGAACTATCCACTCATAAAAAGTTAAGGCTGTGTAGCCTTGCTGAATAATTGCCTTGCAGATATTGTCATATTTTTTTAAAGTAAAATCCAACCTAGACTTTATCACTTTCTTGCTTATCAAATAACATAGCAAATAAAGTAAATAAGGCTGAACTCATGAATGAAAACATCATAGCAAGGGCATTCATTTGGGGAATAATTCCGGTATTAAAAGTTATCATTATCAACCTAGTAGCTAAGGCTAGAGTAACAATAAAAAATAAAATTCCAAAAAAATAAAAAAATATCAATGGATGAAAATCTCGAATAAGGTATTTTTCCTTTATTCTCCAGAAAAATCTTTTTAACAATAACCAGCTTATAGTGAATATTACCTTATAAATCTTAATTCCTGATTTTTCTCCAACATTATAAACAGGATCTATGTCGACATCTTGTACTTTAAGATTATTAATATTTAGTCTTACCAGCAGATCGTTTGGCTGTCCAAAACGTTTATACATTTTATCCCAGTTTATTAAACTCAATGATTTCTTATTTATTGCAGTATACCCGTTTTGAGAATCGGCTATATTCCAATATCCAGATGCAATTTTAGTTAATAATGACAATATAGAATTACCATAGTATCGAATTTTTGGAATTTCTTTGTACGCTTTACCACTAGACAGTCTATTTCCCTTCGAATAATCAGCGTTTCCATCAGCAACAGGGTCGAGTATCGCAGTTAAATCTTTTGGGTTCATCTGCGCATCTCCAGCTATAACCACTGCTATATCTACAGAGTTATCTCGTGCCCATTTATAGCCCGAGGCTATAGCGCCACCAACTCCTTGATTCTTTTTATGATCTATAAGAAAAACTTTGTCATTGTGTTTGGTGTGCTTTTTTATAATTTCTAATGTTTTGTCAGTGCTTGCATCATTAATAATAATTAAATGATCAATAATCTCAGGCATTGAGCTTAAAACTCTTACTATCTGTGTTTCTTCATTATAACAAGGAATTACTGCTGCTATAGTTTTATTTTTATACAATGTTATTTTTTAATAGATTTTTTTTATATTATTTATAGTCTTGATTGTCTCAGTAAAATCTAACCCAATAATTTCCAAATACCATTTCAAGGAATTGTATCTGGGTTCATTTTCTTTGTAGATCATCTTAAGAGCTTCATCTCTTGATATCATACCTTCTCTTATTTGATTGCTTCTAAATGTATCATTTTCGCTAAATCCAGCAACTAAAGTATAAACATAATTATAAAAACTAGCAGTTCCATCTCCAATTCTCCATGTCGAGTTAGTATCTACCGCTTTTTCCCACTCATAATTATTAATTATTGTATTATTTATGCTACTTTCATTCCAATCGATATAATCAAAAATATGGAAATAGTCTTTTTTAGGTGTAAAATATCTTGAACCAATCGATCCTAATGAATCAAGTGATGACTGATTAAAGTATCCAGGGCTGGCTAAAACATTTCTACCAACGTAACTAAACAATTTTAATTGGTTCAAAATTGATAAAGAATAAATTCTTTTTTTGTTGAAATTTGGTTTTATTCCAGCGAATCCAATTTTGAAGTCTGTATTTTCAAGTCTATTTACACCCCATATTTCTAATTGTATCCCTAATTGCTTTTTAATTTTGTGGGCGTGATAAAAGAAATACTTATCTCCGGCCATGAATAATGGTATCATCCCAAGTGATGGTTTTTTTAGCCATGCGGTTATATTTTTATTAATATTTTTTCGTTTCCAATGGATATTAGCCGCAACAATAATATTTTCAACTTTTAGTCTTCCGCATGTTCGAGCAATATTTCTTCTAGCTAGATCAGTAACCATGCCCCAGTCATATGTAAAAGTGATAGGGTTTAACCCAAGCTCCTCTTTAATAATATGTAAAGTATAAGTACTGTCTCTGCCTCCGCTAAAAGGAACTAAAACATCAGGAGATCCATTTGATCTCCTATAAGGCTCAACTAGTTTTTGTAGCTCATTTATTGATTTCTTTTTTTGTGAATGTTTGTATTTGCTGCAATAGTTGCAAACGCCTAATGAATCAAAATAAATATATGGAAAAGTTGAGGGGAGTATGCACTTTGAACATCTTTTTAAGCTTTTTATAACATCAATAGGATAAATTAATTGCTTAGACTCTTCTTTTGCTTTTGGTGAAAGATGCAAATAGTTCAAATCCATAACAACAGAATGTTGCTTTTTTTCAGGATTTATGATGTTAACATTTAATTTTAATTTATTTTTATTCGCGGAATAGTTGGGTATTTTTTTAGAGATATCATTAAAAGTAAAATTTGAAAATGAAATTTTATCCAAATCAATTATTATTCCAGACTCTGGCAAAATTTGTTCAATTTTAAAATTGCCTATACTCATAGTTAATTTTATTTTTTTTGAAACTTCATCTAAAATATTTTCCTCTGATGCAAAAATTAATAGTTCATTTTCTTTTGAAATTTTATATAACGAACCGTTATTTGTAGTAATCGCAAATTTATTCAAATCTTTAAAAAAAATTGCCGCAGCAACAGTACCAAAAACTTCATTAATGGAATTAGTTAATATATTTTCAAGTGAATCTTTATTTTTAGCAACTTCATAACCAATAATGGATAATAAAACCTCAGTATCTATATCATATTCTTTTTTTAAATCTTTATTGTTTTTCCATAAATCATCATGGTTTACAATAATTCCATTGTGAATTCCCACGAGACTATTTTTTATAACGGGCTGATTATTACTTGAGCGAAGTTGGGATCCATTGGTAACAAGCCGTGAATGACCAAAAGCTAGCCGAGTACTGTTGTTTTGAAAACCATCATTTATAGATTCTTTAATTCTTTGATTCCTAATTAGGTTAGATGCTGGAATTGGACCCTTAAAAACATTTAATTCATTTTTTTTATTGTTTAAAACTGAAATGCCAGAGGAGTCTTTTCCTCTAGATTCACTTTTTTTACTTAATTCATAAATTGCAGATACAAGCTTAGAATCGCTTAATTGTGAATTATCATTTGCAATGACACCAAAAATTCCACACATAGCTAACTACTTCTTAAACCTTTGAATATCATGAATATAGTTTTGAAAAAAATTTTGAGGTCTGTTTTAATTGGATTTTTTAGATAGCTATCAAGGTATTGTTCTTCAATATTTACAATTTCATTAAATCCAGCTGTCTTTTCATCAAATATTGGCCCAATTAATCCAGGTTTTACTTTAAAATATTTTTCTTTATACCTCTGTGGATACTTTTCGAAAAAGGCATAACTCATCGCACGTATCCCAACAAGCTTAATTTTAAATGTCATTAAATCAAAGATTTGAGGAAGTTCATCAATCCAATATTTTCTCATAAATCTACCCAAAGGGGTGATTCTTGGATCGCTCCTGACTTTTCCGATTGATGACAAACCTGAGCTTTCAAGCATACCTTGGTGGAGAAACTCGCTATATCTATACATAGATCTAAATTTATGTATTTTAAGATTTTTTCCATCTCTACCTACCCTATCAAGCTTAATCAAAAAACTTAAAGCTGGTTGTTGAATTTTTGATTTTTCGTATTTTTTTTGAGCTATTATATATTTTTTATTATTTAAACAATTCTCAGAGAAAGTTTCAAATCCATAATACATCATCATTCCCGCTAATTCAATCTTATGCAAAGAGATTTGATTTATGTTAATTATTAAATATCCACCATTCTTAAGTTTTTTATATGTTGTATTGAATAGGATTTTGAGATCATTATTTTTTACTTCATTAAAATAAATTGATGTAAAATAATCATCATCCTTGTTTGAAAGATCATCTCCAAGAAACTCAGCAACAAAGGCCTTATCATCTTTTTTTTTTAATTCATTCATTATAAAGTTGGGATCAAATTCACCTTTTTTTAGAAAAACAGGAATTTGATTTTCATTAGGAATGGTTAATTTTTTTTGGATGTATTTTTTCACAAATCAATTATTATTTTGAAAAGATTTGAAATTCTCCTGAACTGAATATTCAGAGATGTAGCCCTTTATGCTATTTGGGTAATTCTCAAACAACCAAACAAGAAAGGCTGACACATCAATTTTATCTTTAATTAAATACTCTCTTCTTTTTTGATATATTTTTTTTATATCTGATTTTGAGGATAATTCAGATATTTTATCTAAAAAACTTTCTTCATCTGAAGTTCTAAAGCAATGGACTAATTTATATTTTTCTTGAAGTTCAATCATTTGTTCAATCTCATAAAAATATTCGTCAAATTCAATTGATGGAGTTCCTAATACAGCGGCTTCGGTACTCATTGTTGTGCTATCACTTATAAAAAGTTCAGCAAAATACATATAATGATTGATATCATTTTTATTAATTTTCAATTCATACTTGTTTAATTGTTTTGGTAGTTTTCTTTCTGATGAAATAAAAACTTTTCCAATCGGTTTTAAAATTTCTATTATTTTAAAAAGTGTTTCATCTGAAATACCCTTTTTATTTATATCATGTGTTGCTTGAAATCCCGTACACCTTATAATGAAAAACTTTTGATTTGAGCGCAATGTTTCATCTATATATTTTTTATTTGGAGTAAAATGATTGGGGTGTAGGTGAGCTAGGGCTTTATATCCATTATACGAAATTTTTTTTGTTTTATATCTTCCGAGGTCTGTTATTTGAGGAGCTACAATATAGTTAGTAGTTTGAAAAAATATTGCCTGCTCAGGCACAGCTGAAAAAACGTCATCAGTTGCATAAATTGACGGAGTGTTCTTTATTCTACCTAAAATTGAGGTTAAGTCACCAATAAATAAATCATAATTTTTTCTATAAGTAAATTTTAATAACCTATACACTGTCCTAAAAATACTAATTACAGCAGCCAAATAGACATGTATATACTTAATTTTTCTACCTTCAGGGTAAATATTTGTATAATCCCAACCTTCTAAAAGAACCAATTCTTCAAGAATATCTTTTTTAGTTATCAAAACATCAACTAGATGCCCTTTTTTTTTGAGTTCATTTATTTGAACTTTGTGAAAATGAAATTTTGCTGGATGAACAAGAAAAAATAAAAACTTCAATATTTACCTCAAATGAAAAGGATTAATCAATAAATTGCCTAAACCATAATTCTAAATTTATCATTTTCCATATTTCATTAGATACATCTATCTTGTTATTTAAATGATTATCATAAAGGGATTTTGCTGATTTTGAATTGATAAAATCTCTACTTTTGAATGATTCTGAGTTGATAATATCTGAAATGAATTTATTAAACGACTTCTCTCTAAACCAGCTTGCCTCAGGTGATTCAAACCCAATTTTGTCTTTTCTCATTCTAATTTTTTCAGGTACAATTCCATACATTGAATCTCTGAGAATTTTTTTGGTAATACCTTTTTCAATCATATTGGATGACGGTAAAGATAGGGTCTTATGCACTAATCTATAATCTAAAAACGGCACTCTTGATTCAAGTGAAAAGAACATTGAATTTTTGTCTTCCCATTTCAGAAGATGTTCAAGTTTATATTCATAATGGCTTAACAAAGAATTGTTGAGTGAGTCAATATCGTATAGGTTTTTTGGAATCATGCTGGAATGACTATACTTAGAAGCAAATTTAGTATTAATATATCCTCTTCTATTTAACTGACTGTTTATTTGGATTTTTTTTGGTAAAAATAAAAATGCCATCACTTTTAAAGCATATGTTGAGTTGTGATTTTTGTAATACCCAAGCGCTTCTTTGGTTAGTTTTCCAATTGAAATTTTCTTCAAAAGATCTTTAAAATAATATCCAAAAAAGTAGTGATATCCCGCTAATGTTTCATCTGCGCCTTGCCCATCCAACGTTACAACAGAGTGTTCTTTTGCTAACTCCATAACTTTATATTGCGCATAAATTGAGGTTGATGGAAAAGGTTCAGTATGTAATTTTGTGAATCTTGTAATATCATTTAGAAAATCTGAAGAATTTGGAGATGTAAAATGCATATTTTTTATTCTATTATCATACTGGGAAATAAATTCTGACTCATCCCCTCTTTTTCCTGAACCATAAATAGCTGAAAAAGAATTAAGATTTTTCTGATTTTCATTTTCAAGCAAGATGGAAGCAATGCTTGAAGAATCCAAACCTCCGCTAAAACAAACTCCAATAGGAACATCACTCCTTAATCTTAAGTTAATTGAGGATCGAAACATTTCTAAATACTCTTCAGGGCTATCGAATGGCTCACTTTTTAAAACTTCCGTCTTTAAATCATACCATTTGCCTTTATATATAGTAGCTTTATTTGAATCAATTTTTGTCGAGGTCCAAGGTATATTTATAAAATGATCTTTGGCTGGATTTAAATCAATTGAGAGATAATTTCCATGTCCAAGCTTGTAAATATCCTTAAAAAATGTTTCATCGCTATGATCAGTCCTATTGAAAACCAAATAGTCAAAAATTATTTGCTCATTGGGAATGGCTTTATCTTGTATTTTTGATAAAATAGGTTGTATCTCTGAACAGAAAACAAATCTATTTTCATCTAAATGGTAATAAAGTGGTTTGATTCCATACCTATCTCTACTTAAAAATAACTTGCTTGATTCACGATCATAAATACAAAAAGCCCACATTCCATTAAATTTTTCTAAACAAGCTGGGCCCCATTCAATAAAACTATATAAAATAACCTCGGTATCTGTATTTGAACTAAAACTATAACCTTTTGATAGTAATTCATTTCTCAGTTCAATATAATTAAATACCTCTCCATTATGAATAATCATAAATCTTCCGGATTTATCAAACATAGGCTGATGTCCTGCATCGGATAAATCAATGATGCTCAACCTGACAAATCCAAAACCAATATTTTCTTCGATGAAAACACCATCATCATCTGGCCCTCGATGTTTCATTTCACCCATCATCTTCTTTAATGATGATTCTTCAACAGATTTCTTGTTAAAATTAATTATCCCAGATATTCCGCACATAAATCAGTTATTTCTTAAATCTTCTAATAATTTTTTGTTTTTGGATTTTAATTATATATTTTGAAACATGACTAGGAAAAGGTTTTTTTCTTTCAATGAACCTTGCCTTAAAATAGCCAAATAATTCTATAAGACTTCCCAAAATAACTGGCCGGCTAAATGAGTAATAAATAATTTTAAAAATAAAATAAGGAAGATAGTATGGGACTCTACCATTATATAGTCCTGTCCAATATCTAAGCATAATTAATCCACTTTTTTTACCCTCTTCCTTGTTATGTTTAAAATAAATATCATATTTTTTTGTCTTCCAACCTAAAGATTGAGCAGCATAATTATCAATAGTATCCCAACCTCTTGAAAGATAGGCATGGCCAATTTTCTCGAGACAATTTATGCGATAAAACTTTGCTGCGCCTCGTGTTAGTGTATTGTCATGGTTTCTTTCTTTTGTCCCTTTATAATCAACACAACCAGAGGCTATGCCTAGCGTAGGACTATTAATAAACTCTGAAATAAAATATTCTGAATAATTTGTTGGTAATACCGTATCTCCGTCCAGTTTCAGAATTAAATCGGTTTGAATTTCGCTTAATTCACATCCATAATTAAAAAGATAGGCTATCCTAGCACTAATTTCTTTTATATTTATTTTTGGAGCAGAAATTAATTTGATGAATTTATTTTGATCTAAATATTTTTGAACTAAATCTTCGGTTCTGTCTGAGGAATTATCATTTATTATTATCCACTCTTTAGGGAGAACATTTTGATCTAACACTGATTCGATTGTAGATGAAATATATTTGTCCTCATTTTTTATAGGTGTTATAATTTTATAATTTAGGCTCATGGAAAGCTTTTTATTCTGTTATAATAAGTAGAAACATATGTAAGAATTAAAATAAAAATTTGTGAGACACCATTTGAATAAAAAGTTTCGGCTGATACACACATAACGAGCATTACTAATAATAAAATTCTCAAAATAGAAAAATGATTATCATAATTGTTATTTTTTTTAATAAAGTTTATTTGTTTAAAGAGTTTTAAAAAAAGTATTATAAACATGACTATACCAATAAAGCCAGATTCATTAAATATTCTAAAATAAAAACTTTCAGGATTGCCATGTGAAGCAATACCCCTAAGGCCGCCTGGTCCATTACCATAAAAAAAATGTGGACCTTCAAACATAATTTTAGTGAACTCAATCCAATACCCCGTTCTTGATACTAAATTTTCAGGTATTAAGCCACCATAACTCCAATTTACAAAAATTCTTTTTTCAATAATTGAATAGAATAGTTCATTACTCATGGCTATAAAAAAAAGACAGCATCCTATAAAACTCGTGATAAAAATAGACCTTATTTTTAAAAATTTTATCATCAATAAAAACATTCCAAAAAGAAAACCAATTATTGAACCAAATGATAATGACATTAGAACACATAGAGTAAAAAGAAAAAATTGAAATATATAAAATCTTTTTCCAGTTGCTTGGTATCTATAAAATGTAAACAATGAGAGTATCGTAAAATAATTACCAGCAGTATTTGTACCCCCCATAGTTCCCCACAGTCTTCCCCAATACAGTTGAGGCAAAATTTGTTTATTAGAAATAATCGGCCATGTATTATCAATAAATAAACCAATTCCGTTAGGTAAATATCTGAGCAAACTAGACAAACCGCTTATCAAACTGAAAATTATTAGTATGTCAAAAAACTTTATGAATTTCTTACTTATTGAAAATTGATTTTCATTAAATAAATATGTAAAAACTTTATACGAAAGATATAGTCTAATAGGATAAAATATTCCAACTATTAATTGGGTAGATCTCAATTGATTATTAAGCAAAAGGGCAGGTACACTGCAAAAAATAATCAATAAAATAAAAATTATGTCGTACTTCGAAATATAAAGATCATAGCTTGATCTCAATACTTTTTGCCTAAAAAAAAGAATTAAAAAAGATATAACTAGAAAAATATCATAATAATCTATAAAAAGCTGATAGCTTGGATGTATACCACCTAAAAAAATAGCTGAGAATAATAAAAAAAAAAATTATAGAATTATTGACAATCAATTTGATTCTTTATTGAAATTGTTGAATTTTAACAAAATTAAGTTGAAAATAGAGTGACTATTTTTTTTTTATAGTAAGATAAAAATCCAAAAATATTTCGCACTAAAATTCTACGAAATCTTAAATAAAATGGCATTTTTTTAACCCCTGATTTTGATAAAATATGAGTACAATCTGAAATGTCTTTAATTTGCCAATTTTTTAAATTTGCCAACGATTGGTTTTTTTCTCTTTCTAAGCCTTTATTTGTAGTATTGGTGCTTACACTTTTTATGTGGTTATAATCGTGATTTTGATGCACAGATGTTATATACGTTCCATCAATAAGTGGGATTTTTTTATTTAAAAAATGTGTAAGTAGCCAATTATCCCACCATGCTCTACCAATTGCAAACGGTGGCATTTTTGGCATTAAAGTTTTAGGGAACAAAAAAAAATCAACACCGGTAACTGGATGAAGATTTCCTTTTTTATGTATTTCGTCTTTTAAAGAAAAAAACCATTTACTACTAAAATCAATATGATAATCAATGTTTAAATCCCATCTTCTTCCAGCTAACAAATATTTATCTAGCTTGACCTTTTGAAGGTTTCTATAAAAATCAGGAAATAAAATAATATCTGTATTAATATAGCAAAGTGTATCATATTTAGAATGTTTTTTTGCTTTTTTCCAAATGTCACTTAAAATTGGAGTGCCAAAACTATTAATTTCAAAATTATCAATATGTTTTATGTTGTTTTTATCACAAAATGAAGATATTGAAGAATGGTCTGAAAAAACAATTATTTCACATTCTGGCTTGATTTCTTTCCAACTTAAAATTGCATTTGACTGTATTATGTTATGAAGATTAGTAAATTGGCGCGGTATTGTAAAAAATGTAATCATAGCTATTCATCAGATTGGTACTTAAATAGGTTGCCATATTTTTCTTTAACCTCTTTTTCTATCTCAGGAATTTCATTAATAGTTACCTGGTATCCTTTTTTAGCCAGCTCAAAAGCAAAATTAAATTGCTGTGAGTCGTCCAAAATATTTGTTCCTCGTTTATATGCCAATCCATCAAACACCTTTGTATCTTCATCATCAAGACTATCAATATCATTTATTCCATCAAAAAGCACTTTTACTGAAAGATCATATTTATCTACAAAATCTTTTAGTAGAAAATCAAAGTGATGATTATTGATTTTATCTGCAGATTCATTAAGTGGCGTATAAGCATTAATTTTATTAGCATAGTGTAATAATGCCTTATTGTCTCTTGGAAAACAAGGTCCACCATAGCCAAACCCGTACCTAAGATTTTTTGGTCCAATTCTTGAATCTGCTCCAATGGCTTCTAAGATTTTGTTTGGGTCTGCTCCTGCTTTTAATGCAAGATCTCCAATTGAATTTGCGTAAGATATTTTTACAGTTAAAAAGCAATTCAATGCTAGTTTAGAAATTTCTGCGCTTAAAAGATCCATATGAAAAAAAGGTGGATCATTTTTACATACACTTCTAATTACTGATTCTACTTCAATTCCTAATTTTTTTTCATTAGAACCAATAACAACAATCTCAGGATTTTCATCCCAATCAATAATTCTGCCCTGCTGAACATATTCTGGATTAAAACTTATAGAGAAGTTTAAAGGTTCAAGAATCTCGGCTAGTGAACTACAATAACCAGGATTAACATTTGTTGCTATAACTAAATGCTTATGAGTTTTTTGTTTACCTATTCTTAGGATTGAATCTAGCAATGAATCAAGCTGAGAATGATTGTATTTCCCATCGCTATCAGACTCTGTGCGAACGTTGACGAAAATCATTTGTGCATTTGATATTGCATATTCCAAATCAGTAGTTGCAGTAAATTTTTTAGCATTTTTTAAATATTCATTTATTTTGGGCTCAATTGTCTCAAAAGATTTATCGTTTAGAGATTTCACATAGTCTTCTAAAATATCACATCCAATAATATTAAATCCTGCACGTTCCAAGACTAGTGCCCAAGCCAAACCGAGTCGCCCTATTCCAATAACGGATATATTTTCTATTTTTTTATCCATTTAATCCAAAAGATTCCTTTCATTTCTAACATAGGTATTTAAATCATCAATAATTTCACTTTTTTTATAAAGGTATTTGCTTTTACTATTTGATTTTTTACTAAATTTTGTAATCATATTTTCATGCCGAATTTCCGCACTAAAATTACTTTTTATATCATAATCAAAACATAAATTTAAGACTTCAGATATCTTAATTGGTTGTGTGGCTAAATTCAATTTTTTGATATTATTTTTTAGTGCAAAATCAATATCCTTATTAATATTCTGAAGATTATAAAATTGGTATGTTGATTCGGTATTTATTTTTTCTAAATGCTTTTTATGAATTAAATCGTACAAAATATTTTTTTTCAATCCTTGGCCAAATAAGGCAGGTAGTCTTAAAACTATAGTGTCGAACTTTTCTTCTAGTGCCAATTCCAATTTTAATCTATTTTTACCGTATGTGTTTAATTTTGATGAGTCTATAATAGAATCTTCATCAGTATTGACCGGGGAAGGGTAAACTGCAATAGTAGAAATCAAAACTAGTTTATTAATTTTAACATCTTTTAGACACCTTATCAACTTATCAATTGATTCTGTATCTTTATAAGGGAATTTATTCGCAAACCACTGAGTTCCAGGCGCTCCTGCGCAAACAACAAAATCGAATGCCTTACCTTTAATTTCTTCTATCGAAGTACTGTTATATTTATAATTAAAATTTCTTTTATTTAGTATATTTTTTCCAACAAAACCAGTATATCCAATAAGTGCAGATTCTGTTATTTTTTTTGTTTTACTTAATTTGATGATTTTTGGTTTTGTCTAATTTTTATCATATAGTTTAATATTATCAATAATTCTCTCAACATCATCATCTTTTAAATCATTATGCATAGGAATCAAAATAACATCATTATCTGCTCTTTCTAAATTTTTTAAATCTGTTTGAATGCCTCCGAACATATCATAGATATCATTACGTCTGTTATTTATATTGACCTGAATTCCTTTGCTCCACATAAATTTTGCAAATTTGTCTCTATCTTCAACATGGACAGGAAATATCTGATAATTTGGCTTTCTATCATCTTTATAATTCATCAATTTGATTTTTGATAAAGATCCTAATTCATTTCTGTAGATTTTTCCATAATGAAATCTTAGCTTCAAAGCAGTGTCTAAATAGTCTATAGCGCTACAAGCAAGAGAAGCTATAATGTCATTCATATTTGCTTTTAAACCAAGACCGTCTGGCTCATGTGGTAAAGGGTCAAGAATATCAAGTTTTTTTGCGTCGCGGTTTATACCATACCATGATATTTTTTGCATTTTTTCATGTAACTCTTTATCAGTTGTTGTTACAACTCCTCCATCACCGCATGTTACGATTTTTACACACTGAAAAGAAAAACAGGCCATGTCACCAGTAGATCCAATCGGCTTTCCTTGGTATTCAGTAGCCATAGCGTGAGCACTGTCCTCAATAATAGGGAGATTATGAGCATTAGCAACATCTCTTAGTTCATTTAGATCTACAGCGTTTCCTGCATAATGAACACAAATAATAGCTTTGGTTTTATCTGTAATTTTTTCTGCTACAGATTGCGGATCAATATTTAATGTGTCGTATTGAATATCAGCAAAAACTGGCTTTGCTCCGAGCTCGAGCACAGATGTATTTGTTGCCATGAATGTGTATGGCGTGCTTACAACCTCGTCACCTGGCCCAACCCCAATGGACTTTAAGGCAATTTTGAGAGCATTAGTACCACTTGTAGTCGCAGTTGCGTAAGGCGCTTGAAACCTTTTACAAATCTTTTCTCTGAATTCTTTTTCTTTTTTACCAGTATTTATCCAAGTTGAGGCAAGTGTTTTTTCTACCTCTTTTGCAGCATTATCAGGAATACATACTGACCATGTTCTAATTTCTTCGCCAATTTGGTAATCTTTTTTCATTCTATATTCTTTCTTTGTTTAATGCATTTTTGTAATAATCTATTGTTTCTTCCAATCCCAATTTATGATTGTAAAACTTAAATTTAGGAAATAGCTCTCTAAATAAAGTATCATCAAGTACTTTTATAGGTGCACCATCTTGATAGTCTGTATTGAAAAACAAAGTTCCATCATATTTTAAAATTTCTTTTATTAAATAGGCTGATTCGCTGATTGAGAATGCTTTATTTTGCGCTAAGTTAACAGGATATAATAATTCATTATCGTAGTTTAAACATTCAATCAATATATTTACAACATCTTCAACATATGCCCACTCACGAACTGGTGTACCAGTACCCCAAATTTCAAAAGTTTCTTCTTTTTCGCTCATTGATTTAATCATTCTAACAATCATTCCATTTAATGCATGGGTTTTATTTGGGTCAAGTGAGTCACCGGGACCAAATGTATTTGGGACTAGTATGTTTTTGGAATTTATGTTGTACTGTTTTTTATAACATTTTGCAATTAAATATAAAATTCTTTTTGAATTGCCATATGAAAAAACTGAATCGTGAACATCGCCAGAAAGCCAATCTTCTTCTTTTTGAATATCGCTTTCTCCTGGATATGAGCAATTTGAAAGTGGATTAATTATTTTAGCTGCTGGACAAGATTCGGATATTGCTTTATACAAATTAATTAAAATATGAACATTGGAAAAAATAACATCAGCGGAAAATTCTGAAACATAATTAACGCTTCCTACATTTGCTGCGCAATTAATTATTGAATCGGGTTTTAAATCATCTAGATAGTTTTTAAAATTTTTATAATCAAAAATGTTTACACCATTTTTTCTTGATGCTGGTATAGCATCATAGCCCTCTTTTAATAATTTTTTTGTTAAGTGAGAACCTATAAAGCCAAAACCTCCTAATACTAAAACTTTCATATATTTCTTTTAGCCTTATAATGATATATTTGCAAAACTTGATTGAAGCTTAAGATTTTTAAACCCAGTAACAAGTTCATTTAAACCCATATCTATATTTACATTTAATTTGAATCCGGTTTCTCTAAGTTTTTTGTACGAAACCTCATAGTCTCTTTGATCTGGATCAGGTATTCCCTTGTCCGCATAATAAACCTGAAAATCTATAAGCTCATGTATTTTGTTAATAAGTTGTTCCTTTGTAAAGTTATTTTCTTCCGAACCAATGTTGAACGCATTCCCTTTAACTAAATCTATATTTTCAATCATATGCAAATATGATCTAACTATATCAGAGACATGAATAAATGTTCTTCTAAAATGTTTATCATAGACAACTAGATATTTATTTCTTATCGCACTTAAAACAAAATCATTTGGTAACAAGTCTAGCCTAAGTCTTGGTGATAGTCCGTACGCAGTGGCAAACCTAAATGCTACAGAATTCTCTATTTCAAGAGCCATTCTTTCTCCTTCAAGCTTTGTTGAGCCATAAAGTGACAAGGGGTTTGGATCCCAGCTTTCATCACACATGCCTTCGATTTTTCCATACACGCTTCCCGTTGAAGCAAAAAGCAGTATTTGATTATTCGATATATTTTTAACAATATTTTTAGTTCCATCAACGTTTACTTCTTTTGCGAGAGATGTATTTTTTTTGCAGGCTGGAGCACCTACAATTGACGCTAAATGAATAACTACGTCAGAATTTTTGACTAATTTATTTACAATTTTTTCATCTCGAATGTCTCCAAATTCAAAATTGAAATTTGGATTAATATAGTACTCTAAAAAAACATTTTGATTATACATCAAATTATCAAGTACAGTAACGTTGTGATTTTTATTTAGTAATGCAGGAACTAGAGAGGTTCCTATATAGCCAGAGCCACCAGTCACTAATATTTTCATTTTATTGATCTCCTTTTACTAGGCAAATGCCTATTACATTGGGGAATTTATTTGGAAAGAGTTCTTTTGGTTTTCTAAAAAGCACAGAATCAGAGAGCTTCATAGCTGTATTTTTGACAAATGACTCGGTTAAATCCTCATAATTATCATAAGTAATAATTAGCTTACCTCCAGGCTTAACTACTCTTGCCATTTCTTTTACGCCAATGACTTGGGTTTCCTTTGGCATATGCTCAATAACACTTACACAGCTAACTACATCAAAGGAATTATTTTCATAAGGCAGTTTAAGAAAATCACCTTTAATATAATTAATGTTGTATTTTTTTAACATTTTTGGTGGAATTGGACCCCAGAAATCAGGCTTCCAGCACCTTGAAAACAAAACATAAAAATAATTAAAAAATATAAATATTTTAGATTTTTTTTTCTCTGATACTCCTGATTGATGAGAATTTCCGGCATTCTTTTTTGTCTTTTTAAAATATCCTTTAAGATCCTTATAAAAAATTAAGAAACATTTAAAAAAGTAGGTCAACTTAGAAGAAATAATTATATCTCTATCAATTGCATGAACTTCTGCTCCATGTTCAGACCATAAAAAAGGTACTGGCGAATAACCTGCTCCGCAATCCAAAACTTTTTGCCCGCTTTTAATTTCTGATTTAATTAATACCCAAGGATATTCCCAATCTCTTGACCACTTTATAAAAGTATTTGGACCATCTTTTCTTCGCCTGGCATTCATAATTTTTGAAAAGAAATAAGCTACATGCCTGAGTGTGAGATAAAAGTGAAAACCCTCATCTTTAACGTTTTTGATTTCTCTGTATTTTATGTTACTCATTATAATTATTAATCTTTACTTATAACTTTACTAAGAATGAATTTAAACTCTTCAATATTTGTCGGGAATTTAATCTCAACTTTGCTCATATCTATAAGTCTTTTTTTGACTTCTTCTTTATGCTTAGGATCTTTATTTGGTATTAAATCAATGAGTGAGATTGCAAATCCATTTTCAACAGTGGCTAATGAGCTAGAATAGATGCTAATATATAGTTTTGTTTTATTAGTATTTATAAGCTCAGAAGGAACGTAATCATCTATAATAATTCCTTTGTTAATAATTGTGTCATTTTTTCTACCAGGGTGATATTTGGATGCTATTTTTTTTTCTTCAAAATTTTTACAAAGTTCATTAAAGATTTGATTTAAAATATTTTCAAATGAAACTTTAGAGAGTCTAATATTTAGCGCATTATGACCAAAGTATATAACATCGTATGTATTTTTATTCCATATTTTAAATTTATTAATATTTAATTGGTTGATCATTTTATCTCTTTCTTGAAAAGTAAAAATTTTGTCAACCTTTTTTTTCAAAAATCTATCATCGATAAATGGAAAGAAATGAGATATATACTCTCCTGCTTTAATATTATACCCAAAGGTGAGTTTTAATGAAAGCAACTTAAATAATTGTTTAGGTTTTAGTAAAACTTTCTTTTTTAAAGGCAATAAATCTGCATCAGGCGAAGGTATATAAATAATTTTATTATTTTTTGCTAAGCGATTAATAATAAAGAAGCCATAATCACTAAAATGTCTACTTGAAAAATAAATTATGGAATTTTTGGTATTTTTAAAGTATTCATTGAATTGATTTGTCAAGAATGCTTTTTCTTTTACTATCTCAAATAATTTAAAACTTAAGGAGCTAGTTTTGGATTGATATCTTGCAATAAATTTTATCTTGATTTTGTTTTTATATATTGTTTTGGAGATATCACATAAAGCTTTATATAGGTTTTTGTGATTTAAAACATAAACTATGACATTGCTTTCATTCTTTTCTTTTTCAATAACAGATAATGTGTTTATGAGCTGTCTGTATGATTGGCAAAGAATTATAATATTCTTCAATTAAGCTCTTTTCAAAACAATATTTTTAAAAAAAATAATTTCGGCTCTAGTAATGCCTCTAAGTAAAAATAGTGTTAAAAAATAAACGATTATACCACTTGAAATCAAAATAAAGATATTTATTTCGGTATACTTTATAATACTATTTAGGCTAAATGCCATAGTAATGCTCGCTACAATACTTTTAAAAATAAAAATTAAATTAATGTTAAAAGTGAACTCTCTAAATGCTAAATATGTTATTAATATCATTGGAATCAAATAAGATAAGATTGTCGACAAAGCTGCGCCAATAATACCAACTTTAGGTATGAATATTAGATTAAGTATTAAGTTTATTGGTACTGAGATTAACCATATGAAAGGGAGCATTTTTGTTTTTTTTGTAATTAATAAAACATATCTCATTATGTTATAAATACCTAAAAATAAAAATCCTATTGCAATCATTGGAGTAATAGTCTCACCAGCCAATGCAATTTCTTTTGTTGAAAGTAGTATTAATATTTCTTTTGCTAAAACTAATGAGCCAAAGATGAAAGGAATTGCAAGGGTAAGAAAATACTTCATTGCATAAGAAAGATGAGTTTTAACTTCTTCTATTTTACCCTCATCATACAGTTTTGAAAGGGCGACCATTAGTACAAAATTTATTAAGGCTGCAAACATATATGGAAGACTGCCAATTTGATAAGAGGCAGTGTAGACACCTACTGCCGATGTTCCTAAAAAAAATGTGACAAGAAATCTATCTGACAAGTTTACCAGCCAAAAACCCAAGCTGGCGGGTAAAGTTGGGAGCCCGTAACTTAAATATTCTCCAACTGGAGTAAACTTTGGAATTTTAATTCCAATTCTTGGAAACGTGTAAATAAATAAATAAAGTGTGATTAAAGCCTTAATCACTATAGTCGATTTAATTATTGAAATTAAACCATAATCAAAGTAAAAGAGTATTGCGATAACAGCAATTGGAATATATGAGTCAATTATTCTTAGTATAGACCGTGCTTTAATCAATCTGAATATAGTTACCATTCGCATATAGATTGGCTGAATGATACTTAATAAAATAAATAAAGTCATTAATTCAACAACCTTAATATTATTATCAAAAAACTTAAGAGCTATGTACTGCTTGAAGATTAAAAGTAGTGAAATGATCAATAAACAGAGCGCAATTCGTATAAAAAAAACAGAATAAAACCCCTCGCTTAATTTATTTTTATCCTTTTCATAGGGAAGAAATCTGCTCATAGCCACACCTAGCCCTAGAGTTGTAAGGGGCAATGCTAAACCTGCAGTAGTATGCATTAGACCCCATATTCCATATTCTGATGCAGATAAATTTTTTGTTAAAAGCGGAAGTTTAATAAAAGTTAAAGGAATTAAAAGAAAATCTGCTATACCATTAATAATGGTATCTTTCGCGGTTGATTTATAGGAAGATTTCAAATCTATATTTTTAATTTATTCTTCATAAAGTAATCGTAATGCATTCCAATCACAATTACAGGAATTTTTTCTACTTTTAGTAATTGAGCCATGGATATTCGATGACCACCTCCTCTTTCAGCGATATACTCGCCATTTCTTCCGATTGAAATACAAATTTCATCGGGGTAATATCGTTTTCTTGTATTTTGATAAATAGGTTTAGATTCAGAGGAAGGTTTGAATGAATCGTTCTTCATATCGTTGTAAATATCAAAGAGTGTTTGGAAGTATAAAACTAAATCTTTTTCATTTCTACAATTTCTACTCATATGCCAATCTTGCTCATCAATTGAACTTTTCATTTGTTTATATTGATCAGTCTCTTCCGGTTTGAGTTTTTCAACAAATAATTGTTTAACTGATTCATTCCACTTGAAAGGAGTTTTCATTAAATCCCAATTACCTGCCTCAATGTATGGAGAGGGACCAGAACCCCTTCTGACGCGATATTTTATTTTTATAGGATCTACATATTCAATATTTAGTGCATTGTTTCGAATATGTCTTCCGATTCTCATAGTTCTGTAAATATTATTTGGAAATAAAACTTTGGTTTTTTTGAACAAAAAAACTTTTAGGCTGAATGCATTTTTTGATCCAATTAAAATGCAAAGAAAAAAATCTATTAATTCTAATAAAAGGTGAGTAATTCCATTTATGGAAAGTTGAATGAGCTTTAAAATCACAATTTTAAACTAAAAATAAAAAAATAATTTATCATGTAACTAATAAATTAATGGTAATCTTATTGAATATTTATGGGATCAGTTCCAGGAGCTTGGTGTCGTCTCCACATCCAAGTGCGTTTCATTAATCTTGATTTTAATTTATCGGTGTCATCAATAAATGAAGTTCTATCATGAAGAATAAAACGATTATTATTATACGCAATATGTCCTTTTTCTAAGTGGTGTTCAAAAATAAAATTTTCTGATTTTAATTTATTTTTAATAAAGTCAAGGGCATCGTAATCGGTAGACGTTAAATTTATCTTTGTTTTTTTAATCCCCTCCTCTAAAAAGAAATTAATATAATGGACGAGTAAATCATTTTTTTTAATAGAAAATATTGGATAATAAACTATTTCTTTATTTTTATCCCTTATACTCCTTGCATCAAAAGGAAATTTTTTAGTTAACGATTTAATATAATCAGGGTTGTAGTTCATTATATCATTATATAGTGTATACCCTGAAAAAAACTGTGAAGTTCCTCCGCTTTTCGCTGGTCTATTACAAAACATTCCTAAGTAATCACAAGATCTATGCTCATTCCAATTGCAATCTGTATGGAGCCCAAGCTTTAGGTTTGTTTCAGCATATTTTGCCCCTTTTTTACCTAATTTGTCATGCTTTGCCTGAACAAGGCCTAATTTATCTCCATTCATATTTTGGCGGAATATTCTTCCAAGGTAATTAGTTATGCACCAATATATTAAATCTAATTCATGCTCAGTATAATCTTCATGGTTTAAACCAGTAATAACTAAAATTCCAGTTTCATTATCTAGTTGTTTCCTCAATCTAGGAACATCTGAAGCAAATGATTCTAAAATAAAATCTTCCTGCTCTATATTATTTAAATTAATATTTCTATTTCTAATCGATGTTATCGCTTTTTTTATCTCGGATAAAGTCTCTTCTTTAAGTTCATAATAAACATTGTTAATGTCGATGCTGCTTTTAGTCCAATTTTGATTGTTAGTTCCTAGCATTAATTTTTTCCTTACTTAGCAAAAATAATTTTCTTTGACGAGTGCTTTCGCCTAAGTACTCATAGTGATTTAAACAGCTATTTTCAATTATATATTCTACAAATTGTTCTGGATTATAATTCACATAAAAACCGTCATCAACTTCATCGCCTTTATGAGGCTCAAAGAACATGTATTTCATTTCTAATTTTGATAAAAGATCAGTCATTTTATCATAGGCACTTTTATTTCTAATAAATCCATGAAAAATACTTAAAGCTAGAACTATGTCGTAGTTCATTTTTGGAATTTTAAAAATCGATCCATTGTAAATATCAAAATTTTTTCTTTCAATTTCTTTAAATTTTTTGAGAAAGTAATTGCATTTATAATTTCTTTCGACAGCGGTGCACTGAAAACCCATATCTTCAAACTTGTGAGAAAAATAACCCCAATTTGAACCTATATCAAGTACAGCACCCGCATTAATAGGCAAGGAGTTTGCTATTAAGCTCCATCGGGCTTCGCCTTTACGATGAAATTTGATATCTTCAAAATCAGGGTGTAATACTTTCTGATAAACACCACTTTGGTGTTCTTCTTTTTTAACTCTGATTTTAAATTTAATCCAATTTTTATGCCTTTTAACAACCCTAGCTGGTATAGTGTCTATTTTCAAATTCTTTGCAATCATAAGTCTTCTATATCCATTGATTAAAATATATTGACCCTTTGAATTAATAATTGTCATTATTTCATCATTTTTTGAATTATTATTTAGCTGTTCTTGAGATTTGAAGCCATTGATTTTTATTTGGTTGTATAATTCATCGTCATCTGAAATGGTAATATCTGGAAGATCATTAATAATACTGGGCCAATAGAATTTATTTTCTAAGAAATCATCTAAAGAGAAGGAAGATTTGTCAACACAAAGATTTATTTTACTAACTGAAATTTCAATGGTATCGTTTTTTAAATTTATACTTTCTTTTTTTGAATAAACTAAATTTTTTAAGAAATCAATAGATTTATATAAAAACCAATTAAACCTATCATTCATATATGCATGATCACCTCTATAAACACCCTTCATATAAGATATAAATCTTCTAATCATATAATACTACTTTCATTTTATGTATTCTAAATTTGAGAAATAATTAAACTCATGATTAACATTGCTCATTTCATTTTTTTCAAAAATTCTACATGTCAATTCTGCAGAAGCAAGAAGAATCAAAATCTTATGATAATCATTTTTGCCGGATATGTGTGCTTCGATTATAGATTTAAGTGATTCTCTTTTTAAGAAACTATTACTGAGAAAAGAGTCATCCCCTAATAAAAGATTCATAAAATATTTTTGATATTCTGGGTAAACGCGAATGTATTCTAAAAAATTTGCTTCAAATCGATTTGATTTAAGATATATCTTTTTTCCTGAGTCAAACCATATTTTATGTTGAGTATCCTCAATTTGTTTTACAATTTTTTCAAATTCCAATGTATAAGGCGGGCAAAGCCAAGCAGGTTGCATCCAACGATCATATACAAAATCCGAAGCTTTTTCATCAATATGCATTAATAGCTTTGATCTAAAACTACTGTTCTCCCTTATTTTTGAAGGAATTGTAGATAAAATTTTCAAAAAATCTAAATCATAAGTGGGTAATATAGGTCTATGGGAATAAAGAATATTTATCATGTTGTAATTTGCCCAACGCTTAGTTCTCTCATGAAACATTAAAGATTGATGAGCATCTCTTAAGTTATTATTTTTCATATGAGATAGTGATTTTGAAAGATTTTCTACTGTTAAATCATAATAATCATCTCCAAGTTTATTTTTTTGAAAAAGACCTAAAAATAAATCTTTATTAAAATTAAAAACATGTTCTTGGTAATATTTAATTAGATCATCTTTCGATTTTAATTGGTCTATATTTCCTGGAATCAAATGACCACCAATTAAAAGTCCCGTTGCTGGTGCCTCTATTAAGCCTTGACTTTGAAAATTATTTTTTAAAGTTGCATATAGATGTATTTGTAGTCCCATCTGAAATAATGATGCGCCACCAGTATAAAAAACGCCATCATAGTCATAGTTTAAATACGAATAATCATCCACTTCTATTGGAACATGTTTTATATTAAAATACTTAGCAAGCTTACTAGCCGTATCTCTATCAATACATTTTTCTCCTCCAAAAGTGAAGCTAATCCACTCTCCTTGAAAATCTTTAATTCCTGCGGATAATACTAGACGTGAATCAATGCCTGAAGTAAGACCAATTGAAACTCTATCGAAATTTTTTATTCTTCTTTGAACTGCATTCCTAAGTGCATTTGCTGCATCAGAAATTAAATCGGACTCATTGGTTTTAGATGGCTTGAAATAAAATGGTTCACTTTTTTCAATAGATAAATTTTCCTTATCAATTGTGATTAGTGCTCCTGGCTCTAAGCGATAAACTTCATTAAATCTAGTTTCACCATTAAATGAAACACCGCCAAACAATAATCCAGAAAAAATTGACTGAAAGTTTAAAGAATAATTAACATTTTCAATTGATAGGATTCGGCTTATATCCCAAGAAAGGAACACGCTTTTATTTTTTTTTGAATAGTATACAGGTATAAAAGAATGTTGATCAGTGCCAATAAAATAAGTATTTTTATTTTTGTCATAAATTAGAAATGCATAGGAACCATTTATGTTAAGACAAGCCTTAATCCCTTTTTCATGGTGAACTTTTTTTAAATATTCAGCTTTAGATGTTTTTTTTGAATAGCAGAAATCATCGTTGTAAAAATCACCTACAACAAAATATTGAAAATTATTATTATTAGACTCACAGCCTCTAAGGTCTTCGTCATAAAGAGATAAAAAATAATTATTTGAAGAAAAATCTGAAGAGTTTATGAGTGAACTTTTAAGCAAGCTTTTTAACTTTTTAGCTTGAGACTGCAATTTATCAGCAGAACTTTCAAAACTTATTACTCCTGTAAAACCAATCATTGAAATATTTAAACTAGCAAATCTAGTTTGTCACTATTTTTCCAACCAGAATCACCTGAGATCAAAACAATGTCTCCCTTAAGACTCAATTCATTAATTGCATCGATTGTTCCTTGAATGACTCCACCAGTTTGAATTCCGGCATAAAGACCATTTTTTCTTAGGTTTAAGATATTCTTTTTTGCATCGTCTTCGTTGATAACGGCAGTATAGTCAATTCTATTCTTTTCATTCAATTCTTTAATAAATGGGGTTTCATATTCACCATCTAGAAAGCCCGCTGTCCCAGGAATCTTAGTACCCTTTTCTGCGGTTACGGCTATTATTTTTGTATTTGGGCTTTTTTCTCTCAAGAATTTACTTACACCGCATAAAGTTCCACCTGAACCAATTGAAAAGGCGACAGCTGTCAAATTTGGGAAGTCTCTTAATATTTCTGGGCCTGTTGTTAAATAGTGGGCTTCAGGGTTGTCCCAATTATGCAATTGATCGAGAAAACAAAACTTTTCGGGATTCTCTGCTATTAATTTATTTTTACAGTATTCATTGCTTTCAATAGTAAACTTTGCATCAATACTTACATTTTTAGCTCCAAAGTAATTGACAAATTTTAGTTTATCTTCAGTCATTTTTGTTCCTGTCACAGTTAAAACAGGAAATCCATACATCTTACCAAAGTAAGACATTGCGCAAGCAAAGCTTCCGCTTGAAGCATCTAGTATAGTTTTGCCATCTGATAATTCACCTGTAGCTAATTTTTTTTTTTATGATGTTTAATGCTGCTCTATCCTTTATGCTTCCAGTGGGATTATAGCCCTCAAGTTTAACGAAAGTTTTAGCCTTATCGTTTTGTAATATATTCATTTCTAAAGTTGGAGTATTTCCAACAAGGCTTTCGGTGGGGATTTGATTCATTTAATTAGGCTCTATTCTGTTAAAAAGTAAATTCAATATGTTTAAATGATTAACTATATTTTCTCCATATAAACCCTCTTTACAACCAACCTCAGAAAATGATTTTGAATCATCAGTTTGATTTGAATTCCAAATTGCAAAAGGAACAGGATGGCTTGAATGTGCCTCAACTCTAGATGAATCAATTGCAGTCAAATTTGTATAATGATCTGTTGTCACAAGTATTCCACCTAGTTCATCTTTATTTTCATTAAAGTATTTTATGATCCTACTTAAAATTTTAGAATCTATTTGCTCAAGTGAAAAAATCTTCTTGTCCAATTTGCCTGCATGTGAAGCTTCATCAGGTCCATTGATATGTAAATAAATAAACTCATAATCTTTTTGAATGAGCTCTAGAGTCTGGTCTGCTTTTTTATCATAATCAGTATCCCAGCTTCCATTTCCAACATTATAAAATTCCATTCCAGCAGCTACAGCAATGCCGTGTAAAAAATCCATATGGCCCACAATAGCACTTTTACCTCTTTTAGCAAATTCAAATTCTGGCAACAAAAGAGGGGATGAAGCGCTCCATGGGAAAATAATATTTGAAATATCATTTTCTAATATTTTTGACGTTGCAAAAATATAATTATTTAGTTGATCTAAATCAGCGTTTTCGTCTTGATTTTTTGATTTAATCAATCTGCTAAAATCAAACTCGTTTCCCATATTCTCATGTGGCTCTGGGCAAATTAAATCTGTAGGAAGCAGACTAGTATTTTTAATTATTAACGTATTTCTAAAATCAGAATTATTATGTAGATAAAAATTTGGAAAATCATTAGCCAAATGGTCGTTTATTTTTTTTACTAACTTTTTTGCATCTTCAGTTTTAATGTAATTTGCATTATAACTTTTTAGTTGGTTTTTATATTTTAAAGCTAGATTTGCTCTAAATGCAATATCCCTAGTACCTAGTTCTAACCCTAACGCAAGAGCCTCACAAGAGGCTCTACCATTTGGGTAGTACTTGTAAGGGTCAAACCCCAATATTCCCATTTGTGAAACTATGCTTCCCTTTGGAAGATCCTCATAAAGAGTTTGCATTAATCCAGAGTAACCATTCAATACCATATTGTCTAGGTTTGGTGTTTGCGAAATTTCAAGTGGAGTTTTGTTTTCAATCTTTTTTAGATCTCCTGCACCATCCATTATTATTAAAATATATTTTTTCATGATTGCTGTATAGATTAATTTTTGACCAAGTAAAATTAGTTCAAATCTTCAAGATTGATTAAGCTGCCCTTGCTGATATTTTTGTTAATTTTTTTTCCAATTAATTTTTCTTCGCTACCAATAGGCAAACCATTTCCTGGTCTTAACCAATCTAAATCTTCTATTTTAAGTATATGACCTTCATTTAAATTTTTAATTGCCGTGATGGATCTTCTTGATCCTTCTAATGATTTTTTTTCTTCACTTGATATATCTGAAGAGTGTTTACCTAGATATTTTTCAGCTTCCCTTACACTGGTAACTAATTTTTTTAAGTTTTTCGGATTTACGGATAGTTGATGATCTCTAAAATTAGAATAATTATTATCAATCGTAAAATGTTTTTCTATAATTCTAGCTCCTGCAAAAACAGAATAGACCGATGCTTTAGTCCCCAATGTGTGGTCAGAGTAACCTACAAAATCAGATATACTTTTAAGCAGATTTATTTGATGAAGATTGGCATATTTTTTTGGTGTTGGATATAGAGACACACAATGCAAAAGGGCCAATTTTTGATCTATTTGATTTCTACTCCACACTTTTTTTATAGTGTTTACAGAGGAATTTATTTCTTTTAAACTACTAAGACCGGTCGACATGATTATTGGTTTTTTTGTTTTGGCTACCTTTTCAATTAAAGGGGTAAAGTTATTGTCCCCTGAAGAGATTTTAAATGCTGGTACAAAGTCATTTAAAAATGTTACACTATCTAAATCAAATGGAGTTGACAAAAACGTTATTTTTGCTTTGATTGCAACCTCAAATAATTGTCTAAATTGATTGTAGGTAAATTGAAATTTTTTTAGCTGGTCAATTCTCTTCTTATTAGCTATCGATACAAGTTTATTGGGGACTATCGTTTGAAATTTAACAGCATTAGCACCCGATTCAGCAGCAGAAAAAATTAAATCCTCAGCTAGGCTATAATCGCCTTCATGGTTATTTCCTATTTCAGCAATAACCATGACTTTCTCATTTATATCATGTTTTCCGATTTTCATTTTAGTGCATTGGGTCCACAATTCATGGCTAAATCTAGTATACTTAGCCCTGGAATAAAATCATCATAAATTTGACTGTATTTGATGTGACTATATTCAAAATATTCGAAATCTATCTGATGCTTTTTAAAAAAGGATGATGGGTGATAGTGCTCGGTATTTGGCTTCACTATGAATTTGTCGCATTTTAATATCTTACATAGTTCAACCAATTTTTCATCACCGCTTGATTTAATTTTAAAATCTGAAGATTTATGCGTTTCTATATTTAAATTGAAGAATAATATAAATTTTTCAATTAAAGCTATATTTAAATCAGAAAGATATTCCCAATTATTTGAATAGATTTCTTTTAACGGATCACACAAATATTGGAAATAAAGTGCTTTGCGATAATTATTTTCGATCGTTTTCCAATGTTTCTTTCTCCAATTCTGCTCATTATTAATTTTTATTTCTGATATAAAGTCATGACTGTGGCCTTTATGAAAAACAGGGACAGTTAACATAGCCTCACCATTTGCCATTTTAACCCTATTTCTATTATGGAAATTGTTTTTTGAGAATTCAACATCATCAAGATAAACAAAAATGTCTGATTGTTGAATTCTTTTAAAAAATGGAATCCAGGGCAGATATCCAGGCTGAACGCAACCTAATTTCATAATTGATAATTTAAATTATTTTTCTAGAGTTATAATCAAATATGGGCTTATAAAATTTAAGCACTTTCGGTATAAATCGTTTTTGATATATTCAACTTTAGTAAATTTTGAATAGGGGTCAACTAAATATTGAGACATAAATCTTTTTTTGCTTTACAGGTTTTTCTGATTACTTTGATTTTTCATACTAACTAAAATAATTTACCTGAACTGCTGTTGATTGGTTGATTGATTTTTCTATTGCAAAAGAAATTGATAGCGCGTCAAATATCTCATTTAAATTTACAGCGGGCTCTTCACCGCTCAAAATAGAATTTATGAATTGATTTAAATGCATACCTTTGTTTTCAACGCTGTAATTCGTGCTAAGTTTTGCTAAACCATTGTATTCAGGAATTTCAGGATTTTTCAACCTATTTTCATTTATATTTTTATTATCTCGGTCGTTATAAAATTTAGCATAATTAAAATCATTAATGAAGCTAGCTTTTGTACCATATACCTCAAAAGGGTGAAAATGGGGATGTACACAACCAAGGTTTACTGTAAGGTTTCCAATCATTCCTGATGAAAACTTGATTACAGCAACAATCATATCATTAAATTTAAAATCAGTATTTTGAGATTGAATATTATTCCCATACGCAAAAACTTCAGTCACCCTATCATTTGTAAGCCATAACATCAAATCTATAATATGAATTCCTCCAGAAACCACTCCTGAATAAAAGTCCATTTTTGATCTCCACCCGGCTGTTATTTTCTTTAATCTACCATAATTATAACCTCCAGATATGAATGACAAATTTCCCAAATCGTTAGCATTAATTCTCTTTTTTAAATCAATGAACCTTTCATACTTCCTTAAAATTAGATTTGAAGAAAACTTAAGATGGGGCTTGCTCTTCAAAATCTCATAAATTTTTTTCGCTTCATTTTCATGGTAACATATCGGCTTTTCAACGAAAAGATGTTTATCATTACTAATACCCTTAATTATTTGCTCATAATGAAAGTTGTCATAGCTAGCAATTGAAATAACATCTAAAGAAGAATTATTCAAAATATCATCAGCATTTTTCGTCAATTTATAGTTTGGATATTTTTCTTTGGCCTTTCTTAGAGTTAGGTCATCAAAATCACATAAATACTTAATTTCACATGCAGGGTGCGATAGATATCCATCAATATGTGACTCGCCTATTCCCAATCCAATGATACCAACTTTAAGCTTTTCTTTTAATATCAACTTTCAACTTCTTTCCATAAGCTTTTGTACCATTCTATGTATCTAGGGTAACCAATGTCAATTGGATACTTAGGAGAGTAATTAATCATGCTTTTTGCTTTATCAACACTTAATGTTCCTCGATCTGGCGTAAGACTATCTTTTGGCTCATAATGAATTTCTATTCCCTCAAAGTTTTTGCGTAATAATTCAGCCATCTCTCCAATAGTTCTAGCTTCACCAAATGTAAGATTAAAAGTTTGATTTAAAGAATTTTTGTTTTCTATTACAAGATTGATACCCTGAATTAAATCTTCAATATAAGTGAAATCAAGCTTATCATTTCCATCTCCTTGAACAGTAATATCCTTTCCTTGGACAGCATTTTCAATAAAAATTTGACCCACTCTCCTACTGACACATCTTTCACCATATAAAGCAGATGGTCTGATTATTGTATAGGGTAAATCGAAAACTTGGTTATAGGCTTTTACAATAAGCTCCGCAGCATATTTCAGCGAGCCATACATTCCTAACGGATTGCAAATAGTCTCTTCCGTAACGTTATTTTCTTTGAAATGCCCATAAACCATGCTTGAAGAAAAATATACTAGATGGGAATTAAAGCTCCTCGCTATATCTAATGTATTTTCGAGTGTTCTAAGACTGTGATCAAACGTTGTATGAGGGTCTTTATTAGCCTTATTAGCATGAGATACAGCTGCCAAATGAATAATTACATCTGGCTCAATCATATTCATTAGTCCCGTCATTGCATTGTAGTGTCTTGCATCATCCACATTGATTTGAATATCATTTTTATGCAATAAATCCATTCTTTGATTCAAAATAGACCAATACAATTTGTGATTTTCGTTTTTTTTCGTTGTGAATGAAAGCATATTATTTACAGCAAGACTGTCAACTATGTGAACTTCGTGACCAATGTTTTTTAGCGAAATCGCAAGATTATGACCAATAAAGCCCGATCCTCCAATTAAAACAATTTTTTTATGTTTCATTTTATCCTCAATATCTAATTTTGTTTTTGTTTAAAATCTCTGAAATCATAATAGATAGTTCTGGTAATAATTTTTGTGAACCCGTAACTGATAAATGATTATCGTCTCTGTAGAAAACCTCTTCTCCTTCATTTGAATAACATTTATTGTTCTCGCAAAGTAAATTTGCTGGATCAAGGTAATGAATATTTGGATTTATTTTCAAAAGATTATGAATTATGTTTATTGATTCTTTAACTGATTCATAATGCTTATTTTCAGAAACTGATATACTAGGATTTTCTATATTTTCAAATTTATACATCCTAGCCAGCATTAAAGGTGGATCTTTTTCCATTCTTGGAATTGGACCAATTAAAATAATAGACTTTCCTGAATCTATTATTCTATTGATTACTAGGTTTAGCTTGATAAAATAATCAATCTTTTGAGAGTTTTGAATATTTTGAATATTATTTTCATCAAAGTAATACTGCCAGTAACTATGCAAAACTACAAATTTTGCTTTTTCGTCAAAAATTATTGAGTTTAAAGCTTCATCATTATTTTTGCATTTCAACAAAATATCTTTTCTTTGAACATCTAATAATGGCGGACAACCTACAAAAGAGTATTCTTTAAATTTTAAATTATTATTTAGGGCTATATTTTCAAAAACTGGAACTAGTTGATCTATGTGGCTATCTCCCCAAAGATAGAAATCATTACTATCTTTTTCTTTTACACCATATGAACAGGAATTAGATACACTCTTATTTCTACATTCATCTAATTTTGGATTATTATCTTCAATAAAGGAAATGTATTTTAGAATCTTTTCATTTTTTTTTGATATGTAAACAGGGTCCATTGATTTTAAAGTAATTGCAACAGCTGAAAAAAATAAAATTCCTGAAAATGAAAAAATAAATATTTTTTTTCTACTCATTTGTCCATTTACTCTGAATGGAGTTTCAATATACTTCCATGAAATCCAACCAATTAAAATTGAAAGTGCTATTGCTATCAGTTTATATAAAAATGTTAATTCATCGTCAATTCTCAATCGTAAATATGCAAGTATCGGAACATGCCACAAATATATACTATAACTAGTTAGGCCAATCATAACAAAAATTGGTTTTGACAAAATCTTGGCAGTTATAGTTTTAGATTCACAAAAAAATATGATTAAAAGAGTTCCAAGAATGGGAAATAAAGTTAATAGGCCAGGATGGGGCGTTCTTTGATCAAATAATACTATAGAGGAACAAATAATTAGCAACCCAAAAAGGCTTAAAAAGTTATTTTTTGGAGTTATAATTGTATCCTGATTATTTTTAAATAGTGTTAAAGCTGCAAGAGAGCCAATACCTAGCTCCCAAATTCTCGTTGGTAAGAGAAAAAAAGCAAAATTTGGTATTGATGTAAATTGAAAGTTCTTTTCAATAAAAGGACTTGTAAACTTTAAATTTCCACCGATTTGTGAAAGCATTAAGCTTAAGATAACTACAATAAATAATATTATAGTTATTAGGCCTAATCTTTTAGACCATAGCAAAATAACAAAAATTGGAAAAAAGATATAAAATTGCTCTTCAATTGACAAACTCCATGTATGGAGTAAGGGCTTTAGTTCTGCAGAGGCCTCAAAATATCCACTTTCAAAATAAAAAAAAATATTTGAGACAAAAGTAACAACAGATAAAAGGCTATTTGAAAAGTCTATCAACTGATTTGGCATCATCCAAATCAATGCAAAAGGAATTGAGCAAAATAGGACAAAAAATAATGCTGGTAATATCCTTCTTGCTCTTCGTTCATAAAAATTGACCAGCGAAAAAGATTGATTTGACATATCTTTTAAAATAATCGAAGTGATTAAATATCCACTAATTACAAAAAAAATATCTACACCAATAAAGCCACCGTTAAAAAATTCAAATCCAGCATGAAAAAGTAAAACTGGTATAACAGCAAAAGCTCTTAATCCATCAATTTCTGATCTATATTTCATATAATTCTGGTTGCTTTTTTAAGTTTATTTTTTAGTTTTAAGTTTGCCTCCCATTTGACAGGTAGATTTTGATTTTTTTCAAATAATTTTACATTTGCTTTAAAAAAAGATAATATTTTATTTAACTCAATACATCGATTTTCTGGCTTTATAGCTTTAATTATAATTTTAGCTAATTCATAATCTTCTTTGTAGTCTATGGTGAGTCTTATTTTTGATTTTTTTAAAACAAAATCATTTGGGGGTTCAAGTATATTTAAATTAAAAAAATCTGGATTATTTATAAAATAATAGGTCATGTATTCAGAAAGACTAAAATCTAAATCTTGCACTAAAAGCCTCTCGAGTGCTTGACTAGAAATAATTTCAGTCGATACACCTCCAGGAATATTATCTCTTATAATTCCAGTAAAGTCTGCATTTTTGTCAAGATGGCTTTTAATTAAAAAGTTTGCTATTTCAAAGCTAACAAAAGGATTGTCTCCAGTTGCTCTAACAATTATATCGGTTTTATTTACCCTAGCTGCTCTTAAAAATCTATCTAAAACATCATCCTCCGATCCTCTAAAAAATTTTAAATTTCTCTTTTTACATAAATCTATAATCGGATTATCGTCTTTATTTGTAGATGTAAGGATTATTACATCATTAATGTATTTAGATGCTGAAAGATTAATTACCGCTCTATCGAGTATTGTTAATTTTCCTAACTTTAATAATGCTTTTTTTTTAAGTCTGCTTGATTTCATTCTGACAGTTAAAAAAGCATGTATTGTTGGACTACTTTTATACATTTAGGAATTATGAATTATGAAGTCGTCGTGTTTTTTTAAAAAATCAAATAAATCGGTTGCTGTTATTGATGAATTTTCTTTTAGAAGTGAATCTAATAGATTTTCTATGGCTTTGAGCTTTTTAAATGTATTTATTCTAAGGTCAAATACGTGCTTAGAATTTTTTTTTCTATTAACAGTATTTACCCTAAATAACTGTTTATTCTCAAGGCTATCAAAAATTTTCTTATTTTTATGATTATTAATTGTTTCTTTATCAAGTGCTTTTATTGCAAATGCTGATATTATTTTATAGTGGGTTTCATGATTTGATTTATTTGTAAATGTATAATCATAATTGTGATTCAAGTGTACATTCATTGATTCATCAAAGGTTGATGGGTCAATGAATACTTCATTTCCATTAAAAAATATTAAATTGTCTAGATTGTACTTTTTAGTAACATTTAACATTGCCGCGCCATGGCTCCCATCAAGAAAGTTTATATTTATTTGTCTATCAGTATTAAATGTTTTAATTAAATAATTGAAAATTGGCCTTATTGATGTATTGAGTGTTATTTTTTTTATATAATTTGATTTCTTAATTTCATCTAAAAATAAGCTAATTGTCTTTACGTTAATAGCTTTTCTATTAAGCTTATTTTCTTTGATCAGCATTTTATCACAATTTATATAAGCCCATGATTTATTTTTAAATAGTGCTTTTGTTATAACGTCATCTTTTTTTATTGATTGATTTATTGTTTTATTAATTATTTCCTTAGAGTACAAAGATTGCCCTTCATAACTGGCTCTTTTAAAAGTAAGGTCATTTACGCTAATTTTCTTTCCTTTTGAAATATTCTTTTTAGCTACGAGTATTTTTTTTACTTCTTTGCGGTAATTCCATTCATCGTTAGACGTTTTTATTGGGGTCGAACCACGTGTTAGATCTGCTTTACGAATATTTTTTACCAATGTCTTGAATTCTTGAGGGTTGAGTGATGAAAAATAATCAATACCTTTCAATGACCTATTGAAAGTAATGTGTTTTTCTATTAAAACAGCTCCTGCAGCTATTCCCATAAGAGGTATAATATGCGCCATAGGATCTTCAGCATCTACGTGATCCATAAAACCTATAGGTAAATTGAAAATTTTATTTAATTCTGAAATCCATTTTAAATTAGAATCTTCAAGTCGTGTAGGAAAGTTTTGAAATCCATGCATAAGTGTTATATTATTATTCTTCAGACTTTTTGGGAGATGTTTTAAGGCTTCTTTAACCTCAAAAAGTTTTGAACCGCCGCATGATAATAAGATAGGCTTATTTAAGTTATCCAAGTAGTCAATTAGTTGGAAATTAAAAATATCAGACGAATGGATTTTAAATCCATCAACACCAATATTTTTTGCAAGCTTTGCTGCTCTTAAACCAAAAACATCTGCGAATACTAATAAACTTTTGACTTGTGCTCTTTTAACTAGATTTTTCCATTCTGTCTTAGTCATTTCAAAGTCAACAAAGTGATCAAAATCAGGGTGAGTTCTAGTAACAAGCTCATTGCCAAAATAAATTTGAAATTTAACTACATCAGCCTTTGCTGAAATAGCGGCATCAACAATTTTTTTTGCTAAATTAAATCTGCCTTCGTGAGCATTGGCCATCTCCGCAATAATCATTGTTGATTTTGAAAACATTTTTATCGGCCTAATTATTTAATCTTCAACTAGACTTATTAATGTCTTGCATATGAATTTGATATCGTTGCTTGATAAGCCTGGGTGCACAGGCAGTGAGATAGAACAATTTCCATAATTTTGAGAATTAGGGAAGTCAGTTTCTTGATAGCCATATTTATTTTTATAATAACTCATATTTGGAACTGGAGTCGCATAATGTATACTTACACCAATACCTTTTTCTTTTAAACCAAATAAAATTCTATCTCTCTTTATTTTTGGGTCAATTAAAACTTGAAATAAAAAATAAGAGTTTTCTTTTGAAAAGTTTGTGAACTTTAAATTTTGAATATTTTTTAGAAGATTCGAATAAAGCATAGCATTTTCTCTTCTTCTAGCAACATTTTGATCATACCTTTGCATTTGACCTGCTCCTAGAGCAGCTTGAAAGTCTGTCATTCTATAGTTGTACCCAAGACCTTGAACATCATAAACACCCGGTTTTTTCCTTAATTCAGGAGGAGTATCTATACCAAACGCTTTATATTTCTTAATTTTTTCTATAATCTCAAGTTTGTTGGAAATAACGATTCCACCTTCACCCGTAGTAATTTGCTTAGTAGGATAAAAAGAAAAGTTTCCAGTGATTCCAAAATTTCCAGCATGCTTTCCATCATAATATGTACCAATCGAATGGGCACAGTCTTCGATGAGTATTAAATTATTTTCCTCACAAATTTTTATAATTGATTTCATATCGCATGGCAAACCAGCCATATGAACAGGAATGACTCCCTTAGTTCTAGGTGTTATTTTTTTGACTATCTCATCTGGTATTATGTTTGCAGTTAACGGGTCCACATCTACGAAAATTGCAGTAGCCCCCGTATATTCTATTGCGTGTGCCGTAGCTGTATGGGTTTGAGCAGGAACTATTACCTCATCACCCATTTTAAAACCTGCGGCTATACATGATAAATGCAAGCCTGCAGTGCAGTTAGAAACGGTTGTTGAATATTTGGCGCCAGTATATTCACAAAATAATTTCTCGAGCTTTTCAGAATATTTTCCATGAGCCAACCAGCCGCTCTCAATTACATCTTGAACCGATTTAATATCATTTTTAGTAATATCTGGTTTTGAAAAAGGTATATTTTTTAATTTGCCAGTCATTCAATTATTCCTTGATATTCATTTTAATAAATTAGTAGCCGATTCTAGAATTTCAATTACCTCAAGACCACTTTTACCATTATTAATCTTAAGACTATTTCCATTTAAATGATTAATAAAATACTCCAGCTCTAGCGTGAGAGGTAACTTATTATCATAAGAAATATCTTGAACAGGGCCGTCAATTTTTTCAGGCACATTCCTATCAATTTGGAATTTTTTATCATAAAATTTTAATGGGCTATTTGTTAGAGAATCTTCAAAGCTTAGCATCCCTTCCGAGCCAATAACAACCAACCTGTGTTCCTTGAATGGGTGCAGCCAGCTCACAAAGATATGACCCTTAATATTATTTGGATACTCAAGCATTGTGATTGTTGTATCATGAATGTCTTTTTGAAGGAAATCTCCTCCAAAAGCATTTATTTTTGTTGGTAATGATTCAGTAAAATATTGAAACAAAGATATATCATGAGGGGCTAAGCTCCAAAATGCACTCTCCTCAGTTCTTACTTGCCCTAAATTTAACCTGTTACTATAAATATACTGTAATTTACCAATTTTATTGTTTTCAATAAGTTTTTTCATTTTTCTAATTGCTGGATGAAATAGCAATACATGCCCAACCATTAAATTTACTCTTCTTTTTTTTGCTAGAAGAATAAGGGTTTTTGCATCGTTAACATTCAAAGCTAAAGGTTTTTCAACTAAAACATGTTTACCTTTATCAATTATTTTCTTGGCTATTTTGAAATGTGTTGAAGATGGAGTAGCTACCACAAATCCAGAAAATTTTTCATTAGAAATAGCTTCGGCGAGGTTTTGATAGGTTGAGATATTGGGATATTTTTTTGAAAAATTAGATAATAAATCTGGGTTTGAATCAACAATTCCACCCAAACAATTAATTTCATTTAGAGTTGAAATATGATTTTTACCCCAATAGCCGCAGCCAACAACACAAATTTTTGTCATTAAGCACGAATAGTTTTTTTGGAGTTTCTAAATTTTCCTCTAGTATCAACAATGATTTTTGACTCTTTGGCGATTAAATCATAATCGAAACTATCATGATCAGTTGCAAGAACAACTACATCAGAATCGTTTAAAAGCGACTTGGTTAATTTTTTTCCTTTAATTTTAAAAACAAATTTTCTTGTCAAGGGTATTGATTCAAAAAAAGGATCACAATAGTTAATTTGTGCACCTTTTTGTTTAAGAATATTTATCAATTCTAAAGATGGTGATTCTCTCAAATCATCTACATTTTTTTTGTATGAGAGACCAAGAATGAGAATTTTACTCCCACTAATTGATTTGTCAAAACCATTTAATGCTTCGTTTATTTTATCAATAACGTAAGCGGGCATAGATCTATTAATTTCTCCTGCGAGCTCAATAAAGCGAGTATTTAACCCTATCTCTTTCGCTTTCCAGGTCAAATAAAAGGGATCAATAGGAATGCAGTGTCCCCCTAAACCTGGACCAGGATAGTAAGGAGTAAATCCGAAAGGTTTTGTGCTGGCAGCTTGAATTACTTCATAGATGTCAATTCCCATTTTTTCAGCTACAATTTTCAATTCATTTACAAGCCCTATATTTACAGCTCTGTGAATATTCTCCATGATCTTTGTCATTTCTGCAACCTTTGTAGATGAAACAGAAACAGTTGAATCAACAACTTTGTCATATAGTTTTTTTGTAATTGTTAGACATTCATTTGTATATCCACTAACTATTTTAGGTATAGTTTTTGTAGAAAAATTCTTATTTCCAGGATCTTCTCTTTCAGGTGAATAGCCTATAAAGAAGTTGTGACCTATGTTGAAGCCAAGTTTCTTGATAAAAGGAACAATTTCCTCTTCCGTAGTTCCTGGATATGTAGTGCTTTCTAATATTAAGATCTGATTCTTTTGTAAATAGTTTTTTATAGATTCCAAAGTACTAAAAAGATAGCTCAGGTCAGGTTCATTGTGAATTCCTAGTGGAGTTGGAACGCAAATAATGATAACGTCAACATCGCTAATCAAATCAAAGTTTTTTGTGGGTTGAAATCCATTACTAATTATCTCTTTGATTACATCATTGCTAATATGATTAATATATGACTTACCTTCATTCAAATATTTTACTTTTA
>MDSZ01014515.1_pt1 | contig 38068 bp, 38 predicted proteins | sample 811201 | NCBI WGS metagenome assembly MDSZ01 (sample SAMN05326647, study PRJNA326480) | marine metagenome | isolation source: seawater | place: Indian Ocean: North | collected 2010
AATGCAACTAAAGAAATGATTGGTAAAACAAATAATAATATAAAAGTTTCAAAGCTACAAATCGATGTAAAAAAAATTATTCCTGGAAATGTTGGAAGTTATTATACTCATTCCTTCTTTCCAAATTCATTTATAACTAAAAATTTAAAATTATTTCTGTAAATTTTGTAATATGTTGTTATTAACAATTAAATGATCAAGGATTTAAATAAATTATCTTCAGAAATAAAAAAACATAAATCAAAAGGAAAAATAATAGGATTATGTCACGGGGTTTTTGATTTACTTCATTATGGGCACATAGAACATTTCGAGGAAGCTAAAAACAAATGTGATATTTTAGTGGTGTCGATTACATCCGATAAACACGTTAACAAAGGACCAGGCAGACCTTATTTTAATATAGAAACAAGAATTAAATCTATAAATGCTCTTGAGTGTGTTGATTATGTTGTAGAAAGTAAATTTCCTACGTCTATTCAAATATTAAAAGAAATAAAACCAAATATTTATTTTAAAGGACCTGATTATAAAGAATTTTCTGATGATGTTACAAAAAATATTTATAAGGAAAATAGTTTTTTAAAAAGCATAAAGTCTAAATTAATCACTACTGAAGGAATCAAATTTAGTTCTAGCTCAATTATTAATCAGCTTTCAGAAAATCAGACAAAGGAGCAAAAATATTTTTTAAAAAATATAAAAAATAAATTTGAATTAAAAGATATTATTAAAATTTTTGAAAAATTTAAAAAATTAAAAATATTAGTTTTAGGAGAAATTATTTTGGATCAGTATCAATTTTGTGATACTGTTGGAAAGTCAGGAAAAGAACCTTATTTGGTTTTAAAATCTGGAAAAGAAGAAAATTATCTTGGTGGAAGTTTAGCTGTTGCTAGACATTTATCAAATTTTTGCTCAGAAGTTAAAATAATTGGATACTTAGGAAATTCTACAAAAATTAATTCATATATTAAAAAGAATTTAGAAAAAAATATTAAGCTCGATTATATATTAAAAAAAAATGTGCCAACAATAGTGAAAAGACGAATAGTTGATAACTACACAAACGCCAAAATTTTAGGTCTATACGATTATGATGACAGAGAATTAAGTAACATAGAGGAAAAAAAATTGATTGAAAAATTAAAAAATAATTATAAAAAATATGATCTAGTTCTTAACATTGATTATGGTCACGGGTTTATATCTAAACGCATAGCAAAGCATTTAAAAAAAAATAGAAACTTCTTATCTATAAATGCTCAGATAAATGCTAGCAATAGAGGTTATCATGGACTATTTAAATATCGCAATGTTGATTTAGCAGTCGTTAATGAACTAGAACTCAGATATGAGCTAAGAGATAAATCAGCAAAAATTGAGACTTTAATAAACAATTTACAAAAAAAAATAAAGTCAAAAAGTATTATTATTACAAGAGGTATTTACGGAGCAATTATTAAATCAAATAATAAGTTTATTTACTGTCCGGCTTTTTCTGAAAAGATTATTGATAAAGTGGGTGCTGGGGATACTTTATTTGCTCTATCTTCTGTTTTAAAATATCTAAATGTGCCTGATAACTTGAATTTATTAATTGGATCTTTGGCAGCTTCTCAAACAGTGAAAACTTACAATAATAAATTTCCAGTTAGTAAAGTGGATTTATTGAAATCAATAAAATATATACTGGCATAGTCTTATGAAAGTAAATTTAATAAATCTTTCTAAGCAATGGACAGAGGATTTGCCTAAACTACTCCCTAATTTAAAAAAAACTTTAATAAGTGGACAGTATATCGGTGGGTTTCTAATCAAAAAAATTGAAAATAAAATATCAAAGAAAATTGGTGTAAAATATACTGTTTCATTGAACAGCGGAACAGATGCATTGATGATGGCTCTGTGGGCTTTAGGAGTAAAGAAAAATGATGAGGTTATAACACAATCTAACTCGTTTATCGCAACTGCTGGCTCAATAGCTCACCTTGGAGCAATACCGATTTTTGCTGATGTAAAAAAAGATCAAATGATATGTCCTGATGAAATTGAGAACAAAATTACAAAAAAAACTAAGGCAATCATACCTGTCCATTTAACAGGAAGAATTGCTGATATGAAAAAAATCAACAAAATATCAAAAAAATATAACATACCTGTAATAGAAGATGCTGCTCAGGCGTTTGGATCTAAGCAAAACAACATATATGCAGGAGCCCTGGGTACTTGTGGATGTTTTTCAGCACATCCTTTAAAAAATTTAAATGCAATGGGAGATGCAGGTTTTTTAACAACTAATAATTATTCAATTTACAAAAAGATTAAATTATACGCAAATCATGGACTTGAAAATAGAAATAACGCTAAATTTTTTGGTGTTAACTCAAGACTGGATGCATTGCAAGCTAGCGTAATTGATCATCGTCTAAATACATTAGATAAAGTGATAAAGAAAAGAAGAAGTAATGCCAAAATTTATTTAAAATATCTAAAAAATAAAAATATCGAATTTATAGAAGAAGAAAAATTTAATTTTCATAGTTATCATTTATTTGTTGTAAAGATAAAAAAAAACAGAAATAATTTAATGAAATATCTTTTAAAGAATGGAGTTCAAACTTCTATTCATTATCCTATACCAATTCACCTACAGAAAGCATCGAAAAAATATGGGTATAAAATAGGAGATTTTCCAGAAACTGAAATTCAAGCAAATCAAATTCTATCTCTTCCTATTAACCAATATCTTAGTAAGAAACAGATTTTATTTGTAATTAAATTAATAAATAATTTTTATGATAAATAAGTTAAAAATAATTAAAAAAGCATCTAAAATTAAATTAGATAAAAAGTCTAAAGATCTTAGAAAACTAATTGTGTCCTCTATAGTAAGTGAGGGAAGAGGACACTTGGGCTCAGCTCTATCTATAGTAGAGGTGGTTAGAGTTATCTATGAAAAAATTTTAAAAATAAACAAAAAGAAACTAAAAGATCAAAATAGAGACTATTTCATTTTAAGCAAAGGTCATGGATGCTTAGGGTTATACGCAGTATTGAGCGATATTGGAATAATCTCTAAAGATGAATTATTAAAGTGTGGAAAATTCGACTCACAATTAGCTGGACATCCTGAACATAAAGTCCCTGGTATTGAGGCATCTACTGGTTCGTTGGGTAACGGTTTGCCGATTGCTGTTGGAATAGCTTTGGGATTAAAATTAAAGAAAAAAAAAAATAAAGTTGTTGTTTTAACTGGAGATGGTGAAATTAATGAGGGCTCCGTTTGGGAAAGCTTACTTCATATTGCAAAACATAAATTGGATAATTTATTTATAGTAATTGACTACAATAAATTTCAATCTTATGACGAGGTGAAGAGTGTCGTATCATTAGAACCTTTAAATGATAAAATAAAATCATTTAATCTTAATGTTTTTGAGGTAAATGGACACGATATGGTAGAGATTGAAAAAGTTTTTAAAAAGGCCATCAGTTTAAAAAATGGAAAATCAACTGTATTAATATCTCATTCAATAAAAGGAAAAGGAATAAAGTCTGCAGAAAATAACAGATTTTGGCATCACAAGTCTAATTTAACGCAAGAAGAAATTAAATCCATTAGTGAGGATTTGCTATGAGAAAAAAATGCCTTGAAATGGTCTATGAGTTAGCAAAAAAAAATAAAAAAATTATTTTTATAGGATCAGATCTTGGAGCAGGAGTATTATCAAATCTTCAAAAAGAGTTGCCAAATCAATTTTTTATGGAGGGAATTTCTGAACAATTTATAACAGGAATGACAGTAGGCTTGTCAAAGCTAGGCTTTATACCTTACTTTAATACTATTGCCACTTTTCTAACAAGAAGGAATTTTGAGCAAAATTTTATAGGCTTAGGTTTACATAATTCAAATGTAAGATTGATTGGTAATGGAGGTGGTTTTGTCTATGCACCTTTAGGACCAACACATTTGGCTATTGAAGATATTTCTATAATGAACTCGATACCTAATATGTCAATAATTTGTCCTTCAGATGCAAATGAGATGGAACATCTTATGAGAGAAACAGTAAATTGGGAAGGACCAATATATATTAGACTTGCAAAAGGAGGTGATAAAATAATTAGCAACAATATAAAAAGCTTTAAAATTGGTAAAGCGATTACTTATTCAAGTAAAGGGCCTGTACTTTTAGTAGGAACAGGTATTACTACTAAATTTGCACTTGAAGCTAAAAAAAAACTTAAAAAAGAATTAAATTGTGGTGTTATACACTACAATACAATTGCACCATTTGATGAACAGACATTATTAAAATATTTTAAAAAAAATGAAACTAAATTAATTATTACCATAGAGGAACATGTAATTACGGGGGGTTTAGCAACATTAGTTTCAGAAGTAATTTTAAAAAATGACCTTGATATTAAATTAAGATCTATAGGAATACCAAAAAAACAATTTATAGAAAATTATGGGTCTCAAAATGAATTATTGAATCATTATTCCATAAATTCAGATGGGCTAACAAAAAAAATTAAAGAGAATCTATAAATGGGCAAGGAATTAAATTTCATAAATAGTTTACATAAAGCAACTAAAAGAAATTACCTTAAAAGAATGAATAACGATAAAGTTCTATCGATGAGAATTGCTAGAAGATATTCAAAAGATTATTGGGATGGATCTAGAAAATATGGATATGGTGGTTATAAATTTATACCAGGATATTGGACTAAAGTAGCAAAAAAAATCATCAAGAAATACAAACTATCAAATAAATCAAAAATTCTAGATATAGGATGTGGAAAAGGATTTCTATTGTACGAGATAAAATCCATACTTAAAAATATTAAAATTGTAGGCATAGATATTTCAAGCTATGCAATAACAAATTCGAAAAAAGAAATTAAGAAATATTTGTTCAAACATGATATTAGTACAAAGTTACCTTTTAAAAAAAACTCTTTTGATTTAATAATATCTTTGGGGTGTTTACATAATCTTAATATTATTAATTTGATTTCTGCTCTAAGCGACATTAATAGAGTATCAAAAAAAAACTATATAATGGTTGAGAGTTACAGAAATGAATTAGAGTTATTTAATCTTCAGTGTTGGGCTTTAACATGCAATTCATTTTTAAAAAAAAATGAATGGCAGTGGCTATTTAAAAAATATAATCAATCTGGTGATTATGAATTTATTTATTTTTCTTAAATTATGAAAAAGTTTGAAAAAGATTTTATTAAAAAAGGTTATTCAATAATTAAACTCTCTAATGATAGAGATATAAATGAATTACATCAATTTGTAATTTCTTATTTAAGAAAAAAAGTTTCAAAACAAATTAAAAATAATTTAAATAAATTAAATAATTATTTAAATATAGAAAATGTGAATGCCATAAGATTAGATTTGTACAAACATTTGAATAAATCTAAAAGATTTCATGAAATATATTTTAAATTATTTCAACCCTATCTCTCAAAATTGATTGGTGAAGATATATCTAAACAAAAAAAAATTAATCTAAATATACAATTACCAAATGATTACAATTCAACTTTAGATTTACACTCAGATACATTTGCTGGCGAAAGTCCTTATGAGGTAATAACTTGGCTTCCTTTGTCAACAGTCTATAAAACCAATTCAATGTACGTATTTCCATTAAATATATCAAAAAAAATTGTATCTAAAATTAAGAAATATAACAAAGTAGGTACTGACAAAATTTTAAAAGACTATAAAAATAATTTAAAATTTCTTAAGATCAACTTTGGGGAAATTTTAATATTTAGTGCAAACTTGATGCATGGAAATAAAGTAAATTTAACTAAAGACTCAAGATTAAGTTTAAATTGTAGATTTAAGAATTCTTTCTCTCCAAGAAATAAGATTAACTCTTCAAATCATGTAATTAACATTTTTGAAAATAAATCAAAATCACCTTCAACTAAGATAGCCGAATATTTTGAAGAATTAAAAATTTATGAAAATTAAAGTATTACAGGGCTATACAATTTCAAGAAGTGTTGAATATCCTTTTTACATTCCTACTGGAATTCAAAGCAAACTTCTAAGAAATTATTGTAAAGATACAAATTGTAAATATAAATTACACTTAGGAGAATTCAATCTTAGAGATAGTACAATTCAATTATATCAAATTATTAATAATTCAAAAAACATAAACGGCATAGTTACATGCTCTATTACTTTTCTACCTAATGATTTAAAAAAAATAATAAGTCTCTTTAAATTAATAAAAAAAAAAAAATTAGAATTTCATTTTGTTTTTGATGAGATCATATTTAAAAAACAAAATGTTAAAAATTTTTCAATTTCTTTATTAAAAGAATTGAATAAGATTAAAAATGAATATATTAATCATTAATGAAAAATTTAACAAAAAACTCAGAGCCATATGTAGAAATTAGTATTTCAGATTTAAAAAAATGGTCTAAAAAAAAAGAAATAGTTTACGCACAAAAAAATAGACAGTTTCAAAAATATATTTTTTTTCAAAAAGCTTTTGATTTAATTTATGACAATTCAATAATTGGAGATTATTTTGAGTTTGGTTGTCATAAAGGTAGGACTTTTTCATTTGCTCTTGCTCATGCAAGAATGAGAAGCATGAACATGAATTTTTATGCGTTTGACTCATTTGAGGGATTACCTAATGTTAAAAATAACTTAAATCAAAACGATAAATTTAAACATAAAGCCCTTAAAACAAATATGGATGATTTTAAAAAAATTGTTAATAAATTTTCATTTTATAAAAAAAATATTCAGTTAGTTCCAGGCTTTTATGAAAAATCTTTAAATAAAAAATTAATAAATAAATTTAAAAGTAAAAAAATTAAGGCTTCTATAATTAACTTTGACTGCGATTTAGAACAATCAGTAGACCAAGCACTTAAATTTAGTCTAAAATTTTTACAAAAAGGAACTATTTTATATTTTGATGATTATTTTTCATCTTATAAGGGAAATCCTAAATTAGGAATTCCAAAAGTAATTAAAAAAAATTTTAAAAATTCGAAATTTTCAATTGTTGAATACTGCAATGTTGGTTTTGCAGCAAAAAGCTTTATTGTTTATTAGTATTATAAAAATTTTTGATCATATTTGTTATAATCAACAAGTCTTTTTTTGTTAAAAATTCATGAACAGGAAGTGAAACAGTATTTTTAGCTACCTCTTCTGCAATTTTAAAATCCCCTTTCTTATAACCAAATTTTTTTTTAGAGGGTTTTTGTAAATGCATCGCCACAGGATAATGTTTTTTTGCATCAATTCCTTTACTAATCAAATACTTTATTAGTTTATCTCTGTTTTTTGCAAGAAATGAATAAATGTGAAATACTTCTTTTGATCTATTTCTCTCTGGTAATTGAATGCTCCTAATATTTTTTAATTCTTTATCTAAGTATTTTGCATTTGATATTCTTTTTTTAGTTATTTTATAAAGTTTTTTTAATAAATGATTTGCTACTACTGCCTGAATAGTATCAAGCCTTGAATTTGTTCCAAATATTTGAATTTCATTCCTATTCACTAAACCATGATTTCTTAGAAGATATAATTTTTTTGCTAATTTAAAATTATTTGTAACAACCATACCTCCATCCCCCCAAATATTTAGATTTTTAAGTGGATGCATGCTAAAGCATCCATAATGACCAAAGTTTCCAGCAAATTTATTATTTTTTTTTGCAAGCACAGCATGACAAGCATCTTCAACTATAAATAAATTATTTTTTTTTGCTATTTTTGAAATTTTTTCCATATCACAAATTTTTCCTGACCAATGAACTGGAACAATTGCCTTTGTTTTTTTTGTAATAGCTTTTTCTATTTTATCTGGATCTATATTATGGTCCTCCTTTCTGATATCTACAAATACTGGTTTAGCACCTGCTTGAACGATTGCGCCAATAGTTGCATAAAATGTAAATGCCGTAGTAATAACTTCATCCCCATTATTAATTCCCAATGCTTTTAATGATAAGTAAATTGCATCTGTACCACTTCCTACTGCAATACAATATTTTGATTTAATTAATTTTTTAAAATTCAATTCAAACCTGTTTACTTCCTCTCCAAGTGTAAAGTCATTATTTTTAACAACGTTTGAAATTTTTTTTAAAATAATTTTATGATCAGAAAATTGTTCTGATAAATAATTATGCTTTATTTTGAGCTTTTTATCTTTTCTATATTGTTCAGGCAAAAAATTTTTCATTATTTTTTATGTATGTACCTATTATTTTTAAATTTAAGTATGTTAAAATGATTTTTATACCAAATTATAGTTTTGGAAAGGCCATCATCAAAAGTAGTCAAATTGCTCCACTTTAATTTTCTTTTGGCCTTGCCTGAGTCCATTAAATATTTAAAATCTTTACTTTTTCTATCTTTTACGTTCACAACAAGCTTTTTGTAATCATATCTCATAATTTCTGATATTTTTCTTACTACTTCAGAAATTGAGAGAATATCATTAGAACTAATATTATATATTTCTCCTAAATTACCCTTTTTCATAGAGCAAAATATTGCTTTACTAAAGTCATCAGAAAAAATAAAAGATCTTAACGATTTGCCCGATCCATGAAGTTGAAGTTTTTCTTTTTTTAATATTTTTAAAATTGTAAGCGGTATTATTCTATAAAGTTGTTGACCAGGACCGTAAAAGTTTGAAAATCTTAAAATTATGGCAGGAAAATTAAAAGTTTTATAGAAAGCTAAAAGCATAAAATCAATTGCCATATGACTAATTGCATAAGGGGTAGTGGGATTACAAATAAAATTTTCTTTTATTTTAAATTTATTACTCCCATAAACTTCAGGGGTAGATATTCTTATATATTTTTTCAAGAATTTAAAATTTTTTATCTCATTTATAAGAAGTGTTTTGTTCTTAATATTGGTGTCAATCCAATGATTTGGATACAACCAACTTTCCGCTACCATGCCTTGCCCCATAAAATCAACTATATATTCATACTTATTGCGTTTAATAAGAGAAATAATTTTTTTACGATCTTTATTTAAATCGTATCTAAAAAAAGAAAATTTTTTTTTGAGCTTTTTGTTTAGTAGATTAAAATTATCTGAGAGTTTAGATCTCGATACTCCATGAACTTTAATTTTTTTTTTTAAGCAAAAATTTGCAAATGTCGACCCAGCAAATGAATTACTTCCTAGAATCAAAATTTTTTTAATCATTAAAATCTTTGTTTTTTAACCCAATTCACAGAAAATGACTCTTTTGTTTTTTTTATTTTTTTATTAAAAAAGGCATCTATTATTTCATCCACCCCTTGTTTTAAAGTGACACTAAATTTAAAACCTGTTTTTAGTAATTTTTCTGAGCTTAGTCTGTAAGATCTTGGGTCATTGCTTTTTTTCTTCACAACATTGATATTATCTATTCTTTCTTTAATCTTTTGAGCAGTTTTTTTAACTGATAAGTTCCCTGCAGATGAGTTATAAGCGCCAGATTTTAAATTTCGTTTTAAGAAATGCAAATAAACGTTTACCATGTCTTTAATATGAATGTATGGTCTCAATTGATTACCACCTAAAATAGTAATTTCTTTTTTTGTTAAGGCCTGGAAACACAATATGTTTATCATTAGATCTAACCGCATCCTTTTTGAGTACCCATATACAGTTCCTGGTCTAATTAAATAATATTTAAAATATTTTTTATAACTTTGTATTACGTTTTCAGCTATCATTTTCGTTTTATTATAATCTGAAATAGGAACTAGACTTAAATCTTCAGTAACTTTTTTTTCTTTTTTAATTCCATAAACACTGCCTGATGAAGCATAAATAAATTTTCTTATTTTATTTTTTTTTGCTATTTCACAAAGTTTTTTAGTTCCAAGACATGATATTTCCCAGGTATACTTTGGATTAAGCTCAGAAGCTGGGTCACTAGCTATTGATGCAAGATGAATTATGGTTTGAACTCCTTTTCCAATATTTTCATCAATATCTAATATATTTTTTTTAATTAATTTTAATTTCTTGTTTTTAGGTAAAAAGTTTCCAAACCAGCAGGTATCAATAACTATTAACTCGTGACCTAATTTTATTAGTGTTTCACACAACAAGGTCCCAACGTATCCAGCACCTCCAGTAATTAAAATTTTCATTTTTTGTAATTTTGTTAATTATTGTATATACCAATATAAAAATATGAGTACACAAAATAAATATATAAATAATTTTCTTAATCAAGGTTATTGCATAATAAAATCAAAAGAAATTAAAAAATTAAAAAGAATTAAAAAAAAAATTGAGCAAATTATTTTGAATTTGCTTAAGAAGAATTTAGTAAAAAAAAAAGAAATATTAGAAAAGGCTGAGAAAGATAAAAATCTGTTAATTAATTTTCACAAATACGTCGAGATTTCTGATTTAAATCATTTAAGAATGAAAATATATTCTCAAATAAATGACCAAGCTTGGTTTAAAGATTATTATTATAAGATTGCAGGTAAATACTTAAATGAAATATGTGGAAACGAAATTGCAATGCAAAGAAAAGTTAATTTGAGTATACAAATACCCAATGATGATAGTTCATTACTGCCAATACACTCAGATGTCTGGTCAGGATGTTCTCCCTTTGAAGTAGTTGTTTGGATACCTATGTCAAATGTATATAAAACTTCCTCAATGTATGTATTACCACTAAAAGAGTCAAAAAAAATGTATAATAATTTTAATAAAAATTCCTCATTAGAAACTATTGAAAAGAAAATATCCAAAAAAATTAAATTTTTAAAAATTAACTTTGGAGAAATCTTGATATTTTCTCATCAAATAATACACGGGAATAAAGTAAATAAAGAAAAAATTACAAGATTTAGTTTTAATTGTAGGTTTAAATCACTTTTTTCACCTTATGATGAGAAAGGTTTAGCTGAAACTTTTTTTCCATTGGAAATTAAACCTGCTTCAACTTTAGGTATGAATTATGAACATCCAAAGTTCTAAAGGTAAGAAGGGATATAGAGGTTATATTTTTTCTAGAAAAATCGAGGATAATTTTATACCTCAAAGAGTTCAAAATTTGGTAATAAAGGATTTTGCTTCTCGAAAGAAACTATTTTTTAAGTTGAGTGCCACTGAATATAAAATGGAAAATTGTTTTTTAATGTTAAATTCAACACTTAAAAATTTGAAATCTATAGAAGGAATGATTTTTTATTCACTTTTTATGCTTCCAAAAAAAAATATTGATAGAAAGAAAATTCTAGATAAATTCATTAAAAAAAAGAAAAAATTATTTTTTGCTTTAGAAGAAATTTCTGTCACTACCGTTAAGGATTTAAAAAAGATAAATGATATTTTTAATTTAAAAAAAAGCTCAAAAAATTAATTAAGAAATTTTTCAGAATTAATTTTATTTTTATCGTATTCACCGTATCTTTTTAAAATAAAATCAAAAAAAGCATTTGATGAGCTAAATAACCTTAATCTAAATTCTGATTTGAAGGAAAGCAAAAGATAAAAAAATAACCTTAAAAAACCATAAGAATACCCAATTAATTTGTCACTAAAAGAGCCAATTTTTTTAATTAATATTAAAAAACTTTTATGTTCCATGTAAGTTCGTTTTTTTATTCCACTTATTGTTGCGCTTTTGGCAACCTCATGGAATACTTTCACATTACAATTAACAATTATTTTACCGTATCTTCTTAATCTTTGTGAGAGTTCTACATCTTCAGGACCATAAAAAAAATCTTCATCAGCTAGACCAGTTAATTTAAGTAAATTACATCTATAAACTGAACCTGGACCATTTACAGCATCACTTTCTATAATACCTGTCCACATTTCATCTGGATCTCTTCTTTTGTTTATCCTCATCATTCTGTGGAACTTTAAATTATTTTTAATTCTCATACCTGCCCAACTTACTTTATCTGGCATTTGTTTATAGTTTGCTTTTGCACAAATGGCAGCTATGCTCTCGTTTTTTTCTAGCTGATCAATTAATACTTGTAAATGATTTTTAGCAGCTATTGTATCATTATCAAATCTAGCTATATATTTATAATTACAATTAATAGCATATCTATAACCAGTATTAAAACCACCTGTACAGCCCTTGTTAATTTTATTTTTAATTATAAGTAAATTATTTTGCTCTATTTTTTCAAAATTATTTTCCTCAATAATTTTAATTTTAATATTTTTATTTTTATTAAACTGAATTAATTTATGATTTACTTTGATATTATTTTGTGACCATTCAATTATTTTATCTAAATGATAATCGTCTGAATTATTATCTACTAATATAACATTAAAATTATTATAATTAATTTGAAAAACGCTTTCCAGGCATTCTATTGTTTGTTCCCAATCATTCCAATTTAATACAACAACAGCAACAGGAGGCTCATTATTTCTCATTTACTAGTTCTCCGTTTTCAACTTTATAAATATGATCAAATTTTTCTAAAAGCTTTATTTTATGAGAAATAAAAATTATAGTTTTATCTCCTTTAAGATTTTCGATAATTTCCATTATCGACTGTTCATTATAATCATCCAAAGACGCTGTTATTTCATCACAAATTAATATATCTGGATTAAAATACAAAGCTCTTGCAATTGCTATCCGTTGTTTTTCTCCACCAGAAATTTTTTCATTTAAATCACTAATATTAGAATTTATTTGAGATATATTTTTTGATAAAAATGTATTCAACTTTACCATTTTAAGTAACCTCTCAACCTTTTGTTTATCAATTTCATTAGGATTAATTCCAAGGGCAATATTTTCTGAAATTGAAGCATTTATAATTGATGGGTTTTGTCTAATATACATTAGCTTATTGTTCCAATCTATGTTTTCATTAATCATACTAATTCCGTTTACTAAATATTCTCCCTTATTAATATTTAAAAGATTAGAAATAATATTTACTAATGATGTCTTTCCAGAGCCAGACTCTCCATAAAATCCGTACGATTTATTTTTTAAAATTTCTAAGTTTATATTTTTTAAAATTGTTTTATTCTGATATTTTATTTCTACATTTTTTAATTTGATACTATCTAGATAATCAAATGATTTAGTGTAACCTCCTTTTTCATTAAATTTTTTTAATTTAATGTATTCTTTGTAAATTAAATTTATTGACGGAGATGTTGCCATAAGAACATTGTATGCCCTACTGATTTCCATAAGCGTAGGCCCTAGTCTAAATAATGCTAGTAAAAATAAAATTAAAGTCGGAAAAATTTCACTAAAATTAAGATTATTATTAACTTGGTAAAGAGATACTAAAATAATTGAGGACGAAACAAAAACTTCCAATAAAGGTTTTGGAAGAACAATATATGCAATAGAAGCATTTTTTGCTTGGGCAAGTTTGTTAGTTGTTTTCTTTATTTGGTTCTCGAAATATAATTTTTCTTTTAAAAACTTTATATCGAAAATTATTGATAAATAATCAGAAAATTTTTTAATTAGCTCACCCCGAAAGATTAATCTTTTTTCACCAGTTTTAATTGCTATATAAGAAAGTAAATAAATAAGAATTCCGCAAACTAATATTAGAATTAATGAAGGATAGAATACATTTAATATTTCTGAGAAAATAAGAAAATAAAATATTATAAATATAATAAATAAATTCTTAAAACCAATTATTAATTGTTGTAATCCTCCTTCAATAGTTTGCTCACATTCATAAAAAATTTTTTGAAAGTAAGAGTGCTTATCTTGAAGTAAAAATTCTGATATATTAAGCATTTTATAATACTTAGTTAATTCATAAATTAAATTTCTAGATAAAAAATTTACAAAAATACTCGTAGCAAAATAAAAAAGAACATTTAAAATATTTTTAATTATTATTAAACTTCCAATCAGTATTAGTAAAAGACTAATATCGTCATTTAAAATATTAAACTTATTAATGAGCGAAAATGATAATATTTCTTCAGGCAGGTTGTAACCAAGCAAAGGAGCAACAAAAAACAATGTTAGATAATCTACCAGACTTATAACTAAGGATGATATTATTAAAAATATTATTAAATACTTGTCTCTTTTCTTAATTATAAAGAAAAGACTTTTTAATGTTTTTGTGAGTTTCATTAATAATTGTAAAATTTTGAGTATGTTATTATAAGCTTTTATGAAAAAAATCATTATTTTTTTTCCATCATTCGAGAGAGGAGGTGTTGAGCTAAATACTATAAATATAGTAAAATTTTTAAAAAAAAAAAAAATAGACGTACATATTATTGTCTCAAAAATTAAAAAAGAAGATAAAAAATTTTTAAAAAAATATTCTTTTGTACATCATTCTAAAATCATTAATTTCTCTTTTTTACCTAGTAGATTTTCTAGCTCACTAAGCTCGATTTTTCAGTTAAGAAATATTCTTAATAAATTTGATTCTAATGACACACTTATATTTTCAATTCAAAGCAGTATGATTGCAATTTTATTATCTAAAATACATGGATACAAAATCGTTGTGAGAAACGCAGCAGATCCAATTTCTTCAACAGTTCATTCAGATAATTTTTTTTTATCATCAATAATTTTTTTAATGAGATTTTTATTTTATAATTTTGTTGACGGAATTATTACTAATTCATATGGATCTGCAGAATCTTTAAAAAAATTTATATTTAATAAAAAAAAAATATCTACAATTTATAATCCATACTTAAAAGAAATTAAAAATTTTAAAAGCAAAAAAAAAATTAAATTTAAAAAATTTCTGTCAGTAGGAAGATTATGTAAACAAAAAAATTTTGAAACTTTAATATTAGGTTTCTATAAATTTAATAAGACTAAAAATGATTTTACTTTAGATATAGTAGGTTCAGGACCTTATAAAATGAAATTAAGAAATTTAATTAAAAAATTGGGCTTAATAAGAAAAGTGAAATTAATACCTTGGAAGAAAAATTTAAAAAAATATTATACAAAGTCTGATATATTTGTTTTAACGTCCTTATATGAAGGATTAGGTAATGTTTTTATTGATGCTGTTAATAATAGTCTTCCATGTATTTATTCAAAATGTAAAAGTGGACCAGATGAAATATTACTTAATCAAAATGGGGGATATCCAGTTGAAATTAAAAATAGTGATCAATTAGGAGAGGAAATGATAAATGTGGTTCAAGATTATAAAAAGTCTTTAAATAAAACTTATAAGTCTTACAAAAAATTATATAGATTTTTACAAATCCATAATTCTGAAAAATATTTTAAATATTTTTTAAATATATTTAAAACTTAGAGCAATGTTTGATCTAGAGAAAAAAATATCAAAAGACAGGAAGCTAGTTAAAAAAATTAAATCTTTTTTAAAAATTTTAAAATATAATCCAGAACACTGGATTAGATTTGTTACTCAAATAAATTGCAAAAAGTTAATAAAAGATAAATGTGTTAATTTAGAAAAATTAAATGTTTTAGAAATCTCAGGTGGTGAGTACTGGAAAGAAAATTTGAACGTAAATAAATATAGATCATTAAATTATCCAGATTTTGATATTTGTTTAAATAAAACAGAGGAGAAATATGATTTAATAATCGCAGATAATATTTGGGAGCATTTAAAATACCCTTACAGAGCAACACAAAATGTTTTTGAAATGCTTAATGAAAACGGATTTTTTTTGATTATTGTCCCTTTTCTAGTTCGAGTGCATAATGTACCAATTGATTGCACAAGATGGACAAAAGACGGATTAATGCATTTCTTATATGAGAATGGATTTAAATATGAAAACATAATTACAGATTCTTGGGGCAACATTGATTGTGTAAAATCAAATTTGAGAAATGATGATAAGTGGTCAAGAGTAGGTTTTTTTTCGAGCTTAAAAAATGATGAGAAATTTCCTGTTCAAGTATGGGCTTTAGCAAAAAAATAATTAAATGAAAAAAAAAATATTATTTTTTCATCCATATTTCATGAACGGTGGTATTGAAAGATCAAATATAGAAATAGCAAAATTGTTAAAAAAAAATTATGAAATTCATTTCCTTTCTTTAAAATTCACTTCGCATTATTTAAAAGAAATTAAAGAAAACAATATCAAAATTCATCACATGAAAAGTAATAGGCTAATGTTTTCAATAAGAGAGTATATAAATTTAATCAAAGAAATAAATCCTTCATTAATTATATCTTTGCAAACTTATACAAATGTTTTCTGCTTAATTATTAATTATTTTTTTTTACCTAAATTTAAAATTGTATGTTCGGAAAGATTAAGTTTAGAAACTTTAAAATTTTCTAACAAAGGAAAATTAATACTACTTTTATACAAATTATTTTATAGATATGCCTCTGGCATAATCTGTATTTCTAATGGATTGAAAAAGGAAATAGAAATTAATTTGGGTAAAAATATTAAAAACTTAAAAGTTATATATAACCCAACATTTAGAAAAGATTTAACAAAGTTATCTAAAAAAAAAAATAATTACATTTTTAAAAAAAAAAAGTTTAAATATATTTTATCAATAGGGAGATTTGAAAAAGTAAAAAATCATTTGATGCAATTAAAAGCTGCAATGATTTTAAAAAAAAAACTGAATTTCAAGCTGATTTTAATTGGAGATGGTTCAGAAAAAAAACAAATTATTCAATTTATAAAAAAAAATGGTCTGAAAAATAACGTAGATTTGATAAATTTTACGAAAAATCCATATCCTTTTTTTAGAGGAGCTGATTTAATAATTAATACATCAAATTTTGAAGGATTATGTAATGTAATAATCGAGTCAATTTTTTTGAGAAAATATATAATTTCAACCGATTGTCCTGTTGGTCCAAGAGAACTTATTACTAATAAAAAGGTTGGGTCTTTAATAAGAAAATATGATTATGAAGCGTTAGCAAGCAAAATAGTTAAATATTTTAAATTAAAAAAAAATAAAAAAAATTATCCTAAGACTTTAAAAAATAAACTAGATGTTAGTAAAATTAAAAAATCATATAACCAATATATATTTAATATAATAAAACAATAATGAGAAAAATTTTATTTTGGTGTCCATTTTTAACTCATGTGGGTACAATCAAGGCTGTCATAAATTATGCAAGTATTCTTAACAAACGTAAAAAATATAAAACTTATATTATATCTGCCTTCGGTGAGTGGAACGACTTTGATGATCAATTAAGAAAAAAAAAAATTAAATTAATTAAAATTTTCAATTATAAATGGTTTTTACCTAAATATGGTCTACTTTCTAAATTATCTTTAATATTAATATCTATAATTTCAATTATTCCATTAATAATAATATATAAAAAATATAAACCAGATTATTTAATCTCCAATTTGCTTGGTATTGTTCCTATATTATCCAAAATTTTGAGCAATTCTAAATCACCAAAGATAATTATGAGTATTCAAGGGTATCCACATTTTAATTTTTTAAGAAAATTATTGTGGAAATTTTTTTATCAAAAAAGTGATGCTTTAATATGTTTAACAAACAAAACTAAATTTATTTTGAAAAATAAAATTAAAATTACAAAGCCTATTTACAAAATAGATAATCCTTTGATTTTAAATAATTCAAATTATCCTAACTTAAAAAATAAATACCTTAATTTATTAAAAAAAACAAAAAGTTTGAAAATAATTTCGTTGGGTAGATTAACATATCAAAAAAACTTTGAATGCTTAATTGATGGACTTAGAATTTTTAAAAATGAATATCCAAATTTTTTACTACTTATAATTGGAGAAGGTGAGCTGTTAATTAAATTAGAAAAAAAAATAAAATTATATAAATTGAGTAGCAATATAAAACTAATAGGATTTATCAAAAATCCATATATATTTTATAAATATTCAGACTTATATATTTCGAGTTCAAGATGGGAAGAACCAGGTCATACATTAATTGAAGCAGCTCATTATAAGGTACCGATAATTACTAGTGATTGTTTAAATGGGCCTAAAGAAATATTTAAAGATAATTCAGGAATAATGTTTAGAAATAATAACCCAAATGATTTATCAAAAAAAATCAGTTTTTTCATATCTTTAAGTAAAACTAAAAAAAAACAAATGATCAACAAAGCTTACAAAAAAACACTAACTTATAAAGAAAATTATTTTTATTCAAAAATGATAAAAATTTTAAAATGATTTCAATAATAGTACCCTATTTTAAATCAAAACATTATATTGATAAGTGCGTGGAGTCAGTCTTTAATCAAAACTATAAAAATTTTGAATTAATAATTATAGATGATGAACATTCAAAGGAGTCAAAAAAAAAACTTACTTATATCAAAAAAAAAAACAAAAAAGTTAAATTACTAAAGACCAGGTTTCCCAAAAGTGGTGTGGCAATTGCTAGAAATGAAGGTATAAAAAAATCAAAGGGTGAATTCATTGCTTTTTTAGATTCAGATGATTATTGGAAAAAAGATAAACTTCAAAAGCAAATCAAATTAATGAACAAATTAAGTTTAGATTTTTCGTATACTTTTTACAAAGATTTTAGCGCTGAAGGTGTAATTAGAAAAATTAGGTCAAATAATTATACCTACGATGATTTAATAAAAAGATGCAATATAGGTACTTCATCAGTGGTCTTAAGAAAAAAATTGAAAGTTAAATTTCAAAGGTTGAGAACCAAAGAAGATTATTGTTTGTGGTTAGAATTATTTAAAAAAAAAATAAATATTGGATGTGTAAATAAATACTTAATGTTTCATAGATTAAGAAGGGGTTCTCTGTCAGATCAAGAATTAAACAAAATTGTTTCTGCTTACAAAATTTACAGAGTTTATAATAATTTTAATATATTCTTTTCTATATATTGCGTATTAAGACTATACAAGAACGCTTTTATAAAAAAATACTTTTAATTATCGAGAATCTTTAGAAAATTTATTTATTAAATTTTCGAAAAGATTATTAGGTACATTTTTGGGTTTAAATATACAAGCGCGGTCAATTTTTTTTACTAAAGATGCAATTTTAAAAATTTCATTGTAATAACCTCTACTATTAAAATCATCAAAAAATATTAACCCCTTTTTTTTATCTTTTAATTTTTTTAAAGCATAAGCTGCACATGCTACCCTAAACCTTCCATCAATGATTATTAGATCAGGAAAATTTTTATCTGTTACATATTTCCATGGAGACTTAATATATTTTTTCCAACGTTGAACGTTTTTTTTATTAATTCTATTATCTAAAGGAAAACCCCATAAATTTGTTTCACCTATGTTTTGAAAGAATAAGATATTTTTTTTTATATCTCTATTTAGTAACTTTTTTTTTATTATATTTAAAAAGTTTTTATCTGTTTCTACAGAAATTAGTCTTTTGTTTTTATTTACTAAAAATAACGTACTTCCTCCCATACCATATTCAATAATATTTGTTTTATTTTTAATTAAAATTTTGAAATAATTGAAATCTTTTTTTGAAAATTGGGGTATATTTGGTATTGAATTTGTCTTAAATAAATTAAAAAATAATTTTTTTATTTTTACCTTAGTGAAAGAAAATATGTAGTAAAAAAAAAAATTTATTATTTCCATAATATTTACAAAAGTTTTGTGAAAAACTTTTTACTTAAGACTCCATTTCCATAAAAAGACTCTGTATAATGCATGAAATATTCTTCTTTAATTTTTTTAGAAAAAATTAAATATGGAGATTTAGTTTTTTTTTGATGTATCATAAATTCTTTTAAACCTTCGTAAATTTCTTTAGAAGTATTTTTAATATATTTAATATTATTTGAGTGCTTATAAAAATTTTGTAAATTAAATTTAAAAAATATTTCATCTAGATTTAAAATTTTTTTATTCTTCTTAAAGTATATTTTTTGTGGAATAGTTAAATCTTTTCTGTTGTATGAAAAGATTGATGAATAGGGTATCAAATTAGTACAATAACATGGTTTATCAAATAAATTTGCTAAGAATCTTGGACCAGACTCTGTAACTATGCAAAACTTTGCTAAAGAGTATAAGAAAACTTGGAGATATTTATCTTCCTCATTACGAATTTTCAGCTGATTAAAAAATTTGTGTTTAAATTTAAAAGTATATTCTGAATATACAATACAACTATAATTTTTTCTTAATAAATACTTTATAGATTTTAAATAAGCTTTTTCATTTACAGACCGAGATGATTTGTGAGGATAATTTGATCTCAAATTAATTATAACTAATTTTCCGTTAAATTTTATATTTTTATTTTTAATTTGATTTTCATATTTTCTTTTTTTATCTAATGGATATTTATATACTAGGTTTTTCTTATTTTTTTTTTTTGTATATAGAATCTATATAAAAGCTCTTTCCATTTTTTTCACCATATTCAATAGAGAATGGATTCAAAGTTAAAAAGCTTATTTCTAAAAATGGTGTTAGTAAAATACAGAAAAATAAATTTTCACAAACTATTATTTCTTGTTTGTATACCTCGTTTAACCCTGGATTTGCACAAATTAATTTGGGCGATAAAAAAATAAATTTTTTTGAATTTTTACCCTCAATATTAATTTTTTTAATCAAAGTATTAACATGTAAAGCCATAGTGCCTATTTGCCAATAAGATACATAAATAAATTTATATCCAAATAAATATAAAATTATTGCTAAAGGTAAATAAACAATACTGACAATCTTTATAAATAAATGTTTGAGTAGGTAAGAGGTATCAATTAGTGAAATTTTTTTCTCAATAAAAATTTTTCTGATAAAACTTTTTAATCTAAATCTTAAAGTAAATTTTTTTACCTTATTTCCATTGCTTATATCAATCGGATTTAATGGTTTGATTAAAGAACTTAATTTTGATAGAAGCATTTTGTCTAAATATATTATATCATGAAAAAAAGAAAAAAAATTTTGATTATTGGTGGAGGAATGGCTGGATCTTCTTCTGCAGAAATGTTGAGTAAAGAAGAAGAAAATGAAATTTATTTAGTTGAAAAATCAGCTTATTTAGGAGCTGGAGTAAGAACATTTTGGTATGGTGGACATCCTCATACTTTTGGCCCTAGGTATTTTTTAACACCGTATCAAAAAGTATATGATTATTTTAATAAAATTGTTCCTTTAAGAGATTGTAGTGATCACCAATTTATAACATATGTTGAAAGAGATAGAGATTTTTATAATTATCCAATGCATAAGGATGATATAAATAGAATGCCTGATAAAGATATTATTCATGAGCAACTTAAGACCAAAAAAGAAAACTTTACTCCGAATAATCTTGAGGAATATTGGATTAATTCTGTAGGTTTTAATTTATTTGATAAATTAATCAACAACTACAATAAGAAAATGTGGAAAATATCTGATTGTAAAGAAATAGATACTTTTTCATGGTCTCCTAAAGGAGCTACTCTTAAAGAGAGTGGAAGTAAAAGAATGCCGTGGGAAGGCACTTATAGTGGATATCCTTTTGCTCCCGATGGGTATAATAAATATTTTGAAATTCTTAAAAATAGAAAAAATTTAAAAATAATTCTTAATAGTTCAGTGAAGTTTTCAGATATCAAAAAAAAACAAGCTATAATTGATGAAGAAAAAATTACTTTTGATATAGTTATTAATACTATTTCTCCAGATATTCTATTTAACTATTCTTTTGGAAAACTTCCATATTTAGGTAGAGATATTCATCATATAGTTTTACCTGTAGAAAACGTTTTACCTGGAAATGTATTTTTTATTTACTATGCAAATAATGAAAAATTTACAAGAGTGGTTGAATATAAAAAATTTACACAGCATAAATCCCCACAAACTTTGTTAGCTTTAGAAATCCCAAGTGAAAACGGCAAACATTATCCTATGCCTATCAAGAAATATCAAAGTCTTGCAAAGCAATATTTGGATGAATTACCAGAAGGATTTTATTCAATAGGCAGAGCTGGATCATATTTTTATAGTTTAGATATGGATGATTGTATAATGCAGTCTATGTTAATATGTGAAGATTTAAAAAATACACAATTATCCTCTGGTATCCTTGGAGATCAATACGTAATAGAAAAAAGAGTTTAATTTATAGAATTAACTTTTTTTTTTTAGAATTTTTAATTTTTAAATATTGCATCATTTCGTGCATAAGAATATGGCTTATATCTTCACTAATACCATAATTACTAATGTCCGAGTGAATTGAAATTGAACAATTTTTTTTAAGAAATCCACCCTTAAACCCTGTAAAGCCAATAGATTTAATTTTATTTTTATTAAGGAATTTAAGTAATTTTACAATATTTTTCGAATTGCCTGACGAGCTTATTATTATAATAATATCATTTTTTTTTATGAGCCTATCTGCTTGATATAAAAATACATCAGAATATGAAATATCATTAGAAATAGCTGAAATTAGCTCACTGCTTGAGCATAAACTAAATATTTTAGGTTTCAGTGATGTTTCCTGCGAGAGTACTTTGAAATAATCACAAACATAATGGTTCGCAATAGCATGCGAACCTCCATTTCCACATACAAAAATATTATTTCCCTTTTTTATTGTTTTTTCAATGAGGTTTAAAGCTTTTTTTAAATCTTTCTTATTAATTTTATTTAACCTTTGAAATAGACTATTAATATAATCATCGTAAAATCTTAAAAAATTTATTTTTGACATAATTTAAATATATAGAATAATTTCTCTCTAATACAAAGATAAATAAAGTGCATAAAATAATATTACTAATTATTAAATGATTAAGAATTATAACTTAAATTTTTCCTTACCAAATTTTTGTGAATTATTAATCATTTTGTATCCAATATTTTTATTATTAAGTCCAGGCTTAGCTGATATTTTAAGTTTAACTATAATATTAAACTTTATATTAAATTATAAAAAATTTAATTTTAAGATTGATATATTTCAAGATAAGACACTAATAATCTTATTTGTTTTCTCTTTATATCTAATATTAAATTATTTTTTATCTATTAATAAAGAATTATCTTTTTCTCGTTGTTTCTATTTTATAAGGTTCCCTTTGCTGGTTATTTCGCTACAGTATTTATATCTAAACAATTTCTTTAGTTTAAATAAAATAATTTCATACTATTTAATAATAATTTTTGTTGTTATTTTAGATACCTACCTCCAATTTTTTACTGGAAAAAATATTTTAGGTTACGAAGCTTTTCAATTAGGTAAAATTAAAAGATTAAGTAGCTTTTTAGAAAATGAATACAAAATTGCCGGATACTTAGTTCCATTTACTTCGATTATTATTGGTTTTTTATTTTCCATAAAAAATTTAAATATGGTTTCAAAAGTTTCTTTTCTACTTTTAGTATTTAATGCGGTTTTTTTTACCGGCGAAAGATCAAATTTGTATATTTTTTATCTTATAATATTTTCATTTATTTTATTCTCAAACCTAAAGATAAAAATTAAATCATTATTAATATTTTTAATTATAGTAAATACTTTCTTGATAAATATCTTTAATAAAGATTTATCAAATAGAGCATTTGAATTAACAAAAAAAATAATTACAGATGATAGAGAGTTATTAATAGTAGAAGAAAAATCTGAAAATCAAGAAAAAAAACCATCTGAGTATCACGTATTTTATTTATATCAATATTCTGCACACTACTTGACTGCATATAAAATTTTCCTAGATCACCCTATTACTGGCTCAGGTATGAAAACTTTTAGGGAAGCCTGTAAAAATGAAAAATATAAATCTAATTTACCTCATGACCCATGGAGATGCTCAAGTCATCCTCATAATGTTGTTTTGGAAATATTAAGTGAACTTGGAATTGCTGGTTTTATTATTCTAATAATTTTTTTTATTTTAGTTTTATATAAATTTATGAAAATTTACATTGATATAAAATCTAATTTTCTTTTTTCTCTAATTTTGGTATTTATTTTCATTTATTTTCCATTAGTACCTAGAGGAAGTTTTTTTACTAATTTCAATGCTAATATATTCTGGATTATAACTGGTATTATGTATACATTTAATTATTCAACAACAAAAATTTTAAAAAAATAATTTTTTTAAATAATTCTGATAAGTTGACAATAATAAATATAATCTGTAAACAAATTTAAAAAATATTATGCAAGTAGTTATATTATGCGGTGGATTAGGTACTAGATTGTCTGAGGAAACAGATACTATTCCTAAGCCAATGGTTTTAATAAATGAAAAACCTATTATAGAACATATAATGATGTGTTATGCTCGATATGGTTTTAAAGAATTTATTCTTGCCGGTGGATACAAGTCTCTAGTAATTAAAAAATACTTTTTAGATTATAATATTGACAAATCTAATATTGATATAGATTTTTCAAATAATACTAAGAATATAAAATTTAATAAAAAGCAAATAGATTGGAAAATAAAAATTCTTGATTCTGGAATTAATTTACAAACTGGAGCAAGATTAAAATATATAAAGAAATTTTTAAATAAAACAGATAAACATTTTTTTATGACTTATGGAGACGGTGTTGGAAACATAGATTTGAAAAAACTTCTGAATTTTCATAAAAAAAATAAAAAAATTGCAACTATGACGGTTGTTAGACCACAAGCAAGATTTGGAAGTTTAGTAATAAAAAATAATAAAGTTATTAAATTTAAGGAAAAAGATAAACTATCGGAGGGATGGATAAATGGTGGGTTTTTTGTTTTAAATAAAAAAGTATTTGACTACTTAAGTAATAAAAGTGACTGTATTTTTGAGAAAGAGCCTTTAGAAAAGCTATCAAAAAATAGACAGTTAATGGCATTCAAGCACGAAGGTTTTTGGCATCCAATGGATACTCTAAGAGATAAAAGAGATCTCAATAATTTTGCAAAACAAAAAAAAATTCCATGGTTAATTTAAAAAATTTTATCTCTTACGGAAAAAATGTTTACAACTCAGCAGAAATAAATGCTGTAAATAAAACTTTAAAAAAATCAACACAGATGGGTCAAAATGTAAGAAACTTTGAGAAAAAAGTTTCTAAAATATTTGGTTATAAATTTGGAATCATGGTCAACTCAGGTTCATCTGCAATTTTATTATGTCTAAAACTTCTTAATTTAAAAAAAAATGATGAAATAATTGTTCCCAATTTAAATTTTGGAACTGCAATTTCATCTATTTTACTTTGTGGATTAAAACCAAAATTTGTAGATATTAATATATCCACTTTGCAAATTGATGAGACCAAAATAGAAAAAATAATTACAAATAAAACTAAAGCTTTGATGATACCAAATTTAATTGGCAATTTACCAAATTGGGAAAAGATAAAAAAAATTAAGAATAAGTATAAATTAATATTAATTGAGGACTCAGCTGATACGTTGGGAGCAACCTATAATAAAAAAAAATCCTCATTTTATGCAGATTATGCAATAACTAGTTTTTATGGTTCACACGTTATTAGTTGCGCAGGCAACGGAGGCATGCTTATGCTTAATGATAAAAAGAAATTTAATAAAGGAAAAGTTTTAAGAAGTTGGGGTAGACTGTCTTCAGTTTTAAGCAATTCAGAAAAAATAAGAAAAAGATTAGATATTAAAATTGGTGGAGTAAAATATGATCGCAAATTTGTATTTGAGGAAATAGGATTTAATTTTGAACCATCAGAAATAGGAGCAAGTTTTGGATTAATTCAATTAAAAAAGTTTAAAAAATTTTCATCAATTAGAAATAAAAACTTTAATTATCATAAGAATTTTTTTTCTAAATTAGATAATTTATTCATTATACCAAAAGTAGATAAAAAAATATTAACAAATTTTTTAGCTTACCCAGTTATAATAAAAGATAACAAATTATTTAATAGATCAGATTTACAGATATTTTTAGAGGATAATAATATTCAAACTCGACCGATATTCTCAGGAAATATTTTGCGACATCCAGCATTCAATAAATTAGAAAGCAAAAATACTATAAACAAATTTGTTTCGAGCGATTATATAATGAAGAATGGTATTTTAATTGGTTGTCATCAAGGTTTAAAAATCAAACAATTAAATTATATTCATAAAACAATTTTAAAATTTTTGAAAAATAAATATTGAAATGAAAGTTTCAATAATATGTTGTTACTTTAATGAAATTCATTTAATCAAAAAAAAATTAATTAATAGTATATTAAAAATAAACAATGTTATAAAACCTGAGGAAATTATACTTATAGACAATTGTTCAACCGATGGGACAACAGAATTTTTAAAAGAAAAAATTTTAGGTAAAATAAAAAATGTAAAAATTATTTTTAATGAAAATAATTTAGGAAAAGGTGGATCCATAAAAAAAGCAGCAAAAGTGGCAAAAGGGGACATTTTAGGAATTTTTGATATTGATGAGTATGAAATAGATGATTTAAAAACATGCATTAATAAAATTTTTAAAAGTTATGATTTAATAATCGGAAGCAGGTTATTAGAAAAGAAACCAGATTTCTTATATAAAAAAAACTTGTATGGGGTAATGTTGATCACAAAAATAATTAATATTCTATTTAAACTTAATTTAACAGATGCAGCTGGTGCGACCAAGATTTTCAAAAAAAAAATTTATGATAATTTAATTATAAATTCTAGTGGGTTTGATTTTGAGTTTGAATTAATTTGTAAATTTGCAAAATTAGATTTTAATGTTGCAGAATCTCCTTCAAATTATAAGCCTAGAAGCTATTCAGATGGAAAAAAATTGAGAGCTTTTAGAGATGGATTTAAAATATTTTTAGCAATAATTAAATGCTATTTAACACCTAATAGGCAGGTTCTGAAAAAAACCAACTAAAGTTGCTAAAATAAGTAAAGTAAAAATAATTTTGATATGTAAATTTTTTTCACTGTTTTCTATAAAATAATATCCAATTGCTGAAATCGGCCACAGAAAAAAGGATATGTATTCCCATTTGAAAATTGAACTTGTTTCAACAGGTAATCTTAATAAAGCTGCTGGTATTAATAGAAACAAACCAGACAGAAAGAATAGAAATCCTAGGTCAATAAAATAATTATGATTTATTTTTTTTATTAATATTTTAGTCTTAAGGTTAAGAAGAACTGTATACAAACAAACTAGAAAAAATATAAGAGAATTAATTATACTTATTCTGCCAATATTTTTTTTACATTCAAATATTTTACCTTCACCAAAGTCTTTTTGGAAAAATCCTGAGTTCCAATAATCACCATAGAAATCAATAATTAAAATATTCCACATAGATAACCATTGACTATCCCTTAGAGGGTTAACCCACGCATCAATAAGGTCAATTTTGTAAAGAATAGACAAAGGCGCATATGTATTAATTATTCCTACGATGTCTGTGCCAAACATTCTTACGTCACTAGTTTCATAAAAAGGTATACCTGTGACTACATAATGAAATAAAAAGTAAATAAAAGAAAGTATCAGAGAACTGAAAAAAATTTTCAAAATTACTTTTGATTTGCTGGAAAAAATTAAAAAAAGAAAAGTAATGAATATTATGAATAAAAATCCAGTTATTTTCTGTGTAATCATTAAGAAAAAAAGAAAAATTAAAATATATTTAATTTTTTGATTATTAAAAAAATCATATTTAAAAGAGAAATAGAAAATTAAAATTGAAATTAATATCATTAAATTCTCTGGTCGAGCCATCAAAAAAGTTCTTTGAATTGGTGAATAAGAAAAAAAAAGTAAAATACTCAAACAAATTAGATAATCTTTTTTAATAAAAATTTTGAGTGATTTATATAAAAAAAATGTAGTAAGTATAATTAATGGAATATTAGAAAGCTTAATAGTAAGATATAAACCTTGTTTAGCGCTTATTAAATCATAGATAAACAATGGATAAGTAAATAATGAGAAAAATGAGACATAAAGATAATAAAAAATTCCATATTCTGATTGAATAAGTGAAAAATCTCTTAACATTACTCGAATTAAATACCAATGGTGAAGCCATGTATCATGCTGACCTTCAACGTTGTAATGTGCTGATAAATAAATGTGATATAAAATAATAAATAAACTTGTTAAAAAAAAATTTAAACTAATTTTTTTTGTTTGTTTTATCATTAAAAAAATATAAGTAATATCTCATTTCAAAAAAAATAATATTAAAATATGAACATACTTGTTACAGGAGGAATGGGAATTTTAGGCAGTTCTTTATTAAAACTTCTTTCAAAAAAATATAGTAAAAAGAATATTTATTTTTTAGATAGAAATAAGAATAAAAAAAGAAAACATCCTCTCAAAATAGATAAGTTTAATTCTATTAACGGTAATTTTAACAATTATAATGAAGTTTTTAAAATACTTAAAACAAAAAATATTAAAGTCGTTTTTCATTTAGGAGCTGTAACTCAAGTTATTGATGCTTATAAAAGTCCGATAAGTACATTTAATACAAACATTAAAGGAACAATTAATATTTGTGAGGCAATTAGAAAAATAAATAAAGAAATTTTATTTATTTATAGTTCATCTGATAAAGCATATGGATCGATGACAAAAAAAGAATATTTAGAAGACGATCGTCTACATGGAGATTTCCCCTACGATGTATCAAAATCAGCATCAGATTTAATCGTTCAGAGTTATAGTAAAACATATAAATTAAAAGTAGGAATAATTAGATCAGGAAACATTTTTGGACCTGGAGATTTTAACTTAGATAGATTAGTTCCCGGTGTAATAGTGAATTCAATTAAAAATAAAAAAACTTATCTAAGATCAAATGGAAAACTTAGTAGAGATTATGTCTATGTCGATGATGTAGCTAAGGCATATGTTTTATTATTAGAAAAGATGAAAAAAGATAACAAAAAATTGTTCATTTATAACATTGGTTCAAAAACAAACTTAACCGTATTAGGTATGATTAATCAAATTTTATCAGTTTTAAATAAAAAAGAATTAAAACCCATTATTCTGAATAACTCTAGAATTGAAATTAAAGAGCAAAAGTTAAATTATTTAAAAGCTAGAAAAGAATTAAAATGGAACTGTAAAAATAATTTTAAAACCGATTTAAAGAAAACAGTAAATTGGTATAAAAAGAACTTATCTTTTTTTAAATAAAATCATGATTAAAATCTTCTTCTTTGATAGAGATGGAGTTTTAATAAAAGATTATGGTTATGTTTATAAAACAATCCACTTAAAGTGGTTAAAAGGTTCAATTAAAGCAATAAAATACCTGAATAAAAAAAAAATAAAAGTTGTTGTTGTCACAAATCAATCAGGAATAGGCAGGGGGTTTTATTCAGAAAAAGATCTTAAAAATTTTCATTTATTTATGAATAAAAGTTTATCAAAATATTCTGCTAAAATTGACAAATTCATTTTTTCACCATTTTACAGCAAGTCCAAATTTTTAAAGTATAGAAAAAAAAAAAATTTGAGAAAACCAAATAATGGAATGCTTAAGATTGGTCTAAAGAAATATAATTTGGATCCTAATAATGCATTTATGATTGGAGATAAAAAATCTGATTATTTTGCTGCAAAAAAAACCAAGATTAATTTTGAATTTAAAAAAAAAATTCCCTTAAATACCCAAATAAAAAAAATATTAAAAAATTTTTAATTTCAAGTAAATAAAGGATAGTTTGTTTTTAAAAAACTTTATCTATAATTCCTTTAAAAAAAATTTGCATTCCTTTTATAGTTAAATGTGACGCATGATCATTTTTTTTGTAAATTTCAAAAAGATTTGAGTCAAAATCTTGAAATATATTTTCTTCAAAAAAGTTTAAATGAGTAATCTTATTATTATCAAATTTAATTGAATTTATTAAATCCCCAGTTTTAATATTGTATTTAATACCATAATATTTTTTTCCAAAATGCTGAATATGTGGGAAACTAACAATATAGACCTTTTCTACAAAATCATAGCTAATTAAGTTGTCGATATATTTCTCTAAAACAAATTTAAAGTATTCTTGGTCTTGATCCTTATTTTCAATTAAGTAATTCTGAATTGTATTAAATTTACAATTTGACACTGTACTAAGGTTATATTTTATAAAGTGATGAACAATTTTTGGTAAATAAACTATTTTAGGAAATTTTGATAAATAAACTTCACTAAATAAAAAATTATTTTCGTAAAAATAAAACTCTCCTCTCTTTTTTACTTTATCAACTTTAATAATTTTATTATTTTTAATTTCTGTTAACTTTTTATATCTACAATTTTCATCACCAATATCGGTTGAGTCAATTACAGCTACTACAATTTTAGGTTTTATACTAAAATCCTTCACTAAAATGTCAAATTGCACGCTCATAAGCGATGGGCTAAATGATGTGGTACCTGCATTAATAATATTTATTTCTTTACTAATAAATTTTTTTATATTTTTTTTGTCTAAAGAATTTAAAAACTCTGTTTGGGAGTCACCTTGGAATAGTATTGTATCATTTTCATTCTTTTCCGTTCTTTTTTTTAATAAATAATTAAATAAGTAGTTGTGAGCATTTTTAGGATTATTTGATGCATCCCTCATATGATTTAAAGAATTGATATATTTTTTATAAAAATTTAAATTTTGCTCTGTTTGGAATAAATGATGTTTTTTAAATTCAATTAAAATTCTTATTCCTAATTCTATAAGAAGAATTATTGTTAAAAAAGTAATTAAACTAAAGAGTATATTTTTGTAATTTTTAAACATAAAATTATTTATAAGATTAATTAATTGATTACTTTTTTAAAATCTACTTTTAATTAAAGTCATATTGGTTTAATTAAAGTTATATTTGTTTAATTAAATTTTTTTTGTACTTTAACAATAATTACATGGAATTAGTTTATATTTCAATTTTAAGTACTTTTTATTTATATGGACTTAATTATATTTTAATCAAACTTAAATTTAGTTTAGATCAAGCTACTAAATTTGAAAAGCATAAATTATTTCTTACTAATCAAAATTACAAAATACCTGTATCTGGTTTTATTTTTTTTGTACCTTTTGTAATTTTTTTTCTAAAAGATCAAAATTTTAATATTTTATTTTTTACATTGGCTGTTTTTCTTATTGGCTTTTTATCAGACATAAAAATTCTAAAATCTCCAAAGTTAAGACTCATAATTCAAATATCTCTAATAACAATTTTTGTATATTTATCCTCTAATTTAAGCATAAGCACTAGAATTGACTATTTAGATACTCTTAATTCAAACGAAATTTTTAGAATTTTTTTTGTAACAATATGTTTCTTGGTTTTGATTAATGGATACAATTTTATAGATGGAGTTAACAATCTTTGTTCATTAAATTTTCTCATAGTGTTAATAATTTTATATATATTTTTTAGAAATAATATGTATGAAAAAAAATTTATTGATATTTTATATTTAATAATTCCATTATCAATATTCTGTTTTTTTAATTTTTTTAACAAAAATTTTTTAGGGGATGGTGCTGCTTATGGGTTAAGTTTCCTTATTGGTTATTTGTTAATAAACTTATCTTTGTATGATGAGAAAATTTCACCATACTTTATTGTTAATTTATTATTTTATCCAGCTTTTGAAAATTTATTTACTATAATTAGAAGGGCATTTAACAATAAAAAGAATTATTTACCTGATAACAGTCATCTACATCACTTACTTTTTAAATATATAGCTAAAAAAAAAATATTCGAAAAAAAATATATAATTAGTTCTTTTGTTGGGATAATAATTAACACATATTTATTAATATTTTATTTAATTTGTATGACGAATTATTCTGATACAAAATTTCAAATGTATTTAATATTATTTAATATTTTTATTTATATTTTTGTTTACAGAAAATTAAAAAAATAAATGTTTCAAATATTTATTTTCATAATATCATTTTATTTTCTATTATTATCTATAATAGGTTATGGATTGTTTTATCAAAATGTGTGCTTTTCAAAATTTAAAAATTTAAATCACGAAAGTAGTATTTTTATAGGTTTTTTTGGGTTAGCGTTAGTTACGCTTATATCTTTAGTAACAAGCTTATTTGTTCAACATGACTATGTTCATAATCTTATTTTGCATTTTATTGGAATAATATTTTTTATTTTTGTTCCTATTAAAAACAAAAGTAAGTATTTAAAAATAGTAATTTTAATATCAATACTCTCATTTATAGCTTTATTAATATCAAAGACTCATGATGATTTTTCCTATTATCATTTACCATTTACAAAATATTTAACAGAGCAAAAGGTTATATTTGGTATGGGTCATCTTAATCATGGCTATAATCTTATATCCTCTTTATTTTTTTTAAATTCAACTTTTTATTTACCTTTTATTGAATATTATTCTTTTCATTTCAGTTTAATATTTTTTTTAATTTTTTTTAATTTTTTTTTATTTAAAGAAATTCAAAATAACAAAAATGAAAATATATTAAAATTTTTATATTTATTTACTTTTATTTTTTTTAATCTTTCGTTCAATCGAATAGCCGAATATGGCACAGATAAAGTAGGACAATTGCTTATTGTTTTGGTAATAATTAAGTTATTTCAAAGAATTTGTTTAAATAAAGATAAAACTCCTATTGATCAAATATTATTTTTGGTTCCATTGTTAGCTCTTTGTATTTCTTTAAAAACCTATTTTTTGCCATATATATTTCTGGGGTTATTGATTATTATTATAGACAAAAATAAATTAGATATATTAATTAAAATATTAAACTCTAAATCATTTTTGTTTTTTTTGTTAATATTAATCTTTAATTTCCTTCATCACTTTGTATCAACTGGATGCATAGTCTCTCCTCTTCACTATACTTGTTTGGGAGATTCAGTCAGTTGGAGTAAGGATATAGATGTCATAAAAAGCTTGTCACTATGGTTAGAACAGTGGGCTAAAGCAGGTGCAGGGCCTAATTTCAGGGTCGAAAATGTTGATCAATATCTTTTATATTTAAATTGGGTACCAAATTGGTTTGAAAAGTATTTTGTAGTTAAATTCTTAGATCAACTAATGATTTTATTGTCAAGTTTTCTAGTTGTTTTTTTGTTATTTAAAAAATTTAAATACAGAAAAAATAAAAATATTTTTGATAAAAAAAAATTTTTTTATTTTTATTTTATAATTTCCGTAATTTTCCTTATTTGGTTTTTTAATCATCCAACACTAAGATATGGAGGATATTCTGCAGTATTTCTTTTTATATCTTTGCCAACTGTGCTTTTCTTCGAGAAATTTGAAAGTAGAGATTTTTTTAATAAGAAGTTTATTTTTATAATTTGCTTAGTTGTAATTTTATTTAATGTTAAAAACTTTATTAGAATAACTGATGAATTTGAAAGAGGCGACTCTTACAGATATAGCAATTTCCCTTTCTTTTCAGTTGTAGAAAAAGAATATACTTATAAAAAATTTAATTCAGGTTTAACGATATATGCAGCTCATCACTGTTGGGCTACACCTACACCCTGTGGTCATTTAAGTGAAAAAATAAAAGTCTCAAAAAAAAGTGGATATTTTATTATTAGAAAAATCAGATAAGAATTATTAAATGAATTATATTAAATTAGTAAGATATATTTTGAACTTTTTTGATCATTTAAAACAAGAAAAAATCCTAAAATTATTCCAAAAAAAATTTCTAAAACCCATCACAATTATAGATGTTGGTGCACATTATGGAGAAACAATCGAAATATTACAAAAGAAACTTCAAATTAAAAAAATTTTTTCTTTTGAGGCAAGCCCAACTAATTTTAGAATTTTGGAAAAAAATTATAAAAAAAAAAAATTTTCAAATGTTGAAATTTTTAACATGGGATTGGGAGATATTCCTATGGAGAGTTTTATTAATCAAACTAAAGAGTCATCATCATCAACTATAAATAAATTGAATATTAATTCGAAATATCTTTATAGAAAGCTAAAAGTTTTAAAAATTAAAAAAGAGGAGGATTTTATTCAAAAACTTCCAATAAAAATAACTACACTTGATAATCTCATTAATGAAAAAAATATTGAAAATATTGATTTATTGAAAATTGATACTGAGGGATATGAATATAAAGTTTTAAAAGGTATAAAAAAAAATCATTCAAAAATTAAAATTATTTACTTCGAGCATCATTATGATGACATGATTATAAAAAATTATACTTTTGGGCAAATAAATTCTTTACTAAGAGAATATGGTTTTAAAATGGTAAAAAAAAATAAAATGTTATTTAGAAAATCTTTTGAATACGTTTATGAAAATCAAATAAAAAAGATATAAATTTTGAGAAATAAAACTCTAAAGAATAATTTGTTTTTTGAATCTCTCTTAAATATTTATGTTGTTCTATTCTTCTATTCCAATAAATTTGTTTAAAAAAATTTGAAAAATTCGTATCCACGCTTAAGTCCAATATTTTTTTGACTGTCAAAATTTTTTTTATTTTGTAGATGTCATTTAAAAAATATATGATAAGCAAAACATCGATCGCGAGATAATTATATTTTTTAATATTTATATTATCAAAAAAAATATTAAATAGCTTTTTTTCGCCTGATATACAACTTGTGCATATTTTACTTGGCCATGGATTTAAAAAAAATTTATAAAAAAAGTAAGTCTTAAATTTATTATCATGTTTGTAATTGAATTTATTTTTTTTAAGTAGAATATGATCATCTAGAAATAATTTATTTTTTTTTTTATGACTTATTATTTGTTTTAATTTATTCTTTTTGAATAAATCGTCTCCATCTAATAAAAATATAAACATCCCATTTGCAATTTTAATTCCAACAGAAATTTTATATAGTTGGTCTTGGACTGGATTTTTTTTTCTTTTAATTTGTTTAAAGATTATTTTTTTTTTAAACTTTTTTTGTAAAAGGTTTAAATTTTTCAATTTACTAAAAAGCAATATTATTTCATAGTTTCTATAGTTTTGATTTAGACACGAACTTATAGTATCAATTAAATAATTCTCCTTGTTTTCTCCAGTAATTAAAATTGTAGCCTTCACTTATTTTTTTAGTCTTAACTTATAATATGCAGATAGCACAATAATTAACATTCTTATGGCATTTGAAAAAAGAGATGTCATCTTTGTTTCACCTTCTTTTCTCTCAAAGTAAGTAACTGGCACTTCAATTATTTTTAAATTGTTTTTATAAGCACCTATTAATAAATCAAAGTCACCCCACAAATCTTTAATTCCCCATCTCGAAAGATCTTTTTTAATATTTTCCCAATTTTTCTTATAGAAAATTTTTGTACCACATAATGTATCAGTTATCTTCTTTTTGAAGAGAATACTAAATAAACCTGCAAAAACGCTATTGCCTAAAAAGTTTAACATTTTCATTGCTCCATCCTTTTGTGGATAAATCATTCTAGTACAATTAATAAAGTCTGCGTTTGTATTTTTTAAAATTTCAAGTGAAAATTCAATATCCTTAAAACTTACTGTCAAATCTGCATCATAAATTACTATAATATCACCACTTGCTTTTTCGATACCACGATAAACATTTTCAGATTTACAAACTCCTGGCCCTTCATATTTAATTATTTTATTCTTTGTGAGTTTTTTCGATAATTTGTCAATTTCTTCACTTGTACCGTCTGATGAATTGTCATCTCCAAATAAAAATTCATAGTTCGGATTAGCTTTACTGATTTCATTTTCAAATAAACGAATATTTTCTTTCTCATTTTTGCATGGAATTACAAATGAAACATCCATATTTTTTGTCATTTCATAATTTTTTTGAATTTTTTTTAGAATAATTAAATTTGTAAGACAAAAAAAATTTAAAATTGGAAGCCTAAATATTTTGTTAATTATATTAGTTAAATAAGGGATATAAATTGGTAGAGCAATTATTCTTTCATTTCTGATAATTTCTAAATTACAACTATAGAAAAGATTTTTTAGATAAGATGATGGTAAAAAATTATTTTTAGTAGGTGAAAATTTAAAGAAATATTTAAAAATTTTTATTGCAATCATCCAAAATATATTTTTTGAAATAATCACAATTTTTGCATCATCATTGATAAATTCTGATAACTCTAACAAATTTGATGTAGGATTTAACTGGTGTTCAATATCTGATATAACAATTGTATCACAATCTTTTATATCTTTTTCATTTACTTGATTTACATATTCAGAGTGTTGATTATATTTAATCTTATATTCCTCTGATATTTCTTTAATATATATCTTTCTAGTTTTAATATTATTACTAATTATTGAATTTCCTGCACAAAATAAAAATACATTCTTTGATTTATCAATACAATTATTTATAAAACTTGATATCTCATTAAATAAAAATTTTTTTTTATTTATAAAATTTATTCTTTTTTCAAAATTAGATTTAAAAAAGGAAATACTTGAATTTAAATAATAATTAACTTCTGAAAGTTTTGAAATTTTCATAATCTAGCATATGTGATAAAATATCGTCTATATTATATTTAAGTTTCCATCGGGGATAGTACTTTTTAAATTTACTCATATCAGATATCCAAAATTTATGATCTCCTGATCTTGCCTTATTAATATATTTGTAATTAAATTTTTTTTTCGTTAAATTTTGACATTTTTCTATTGCTTCTAAAATAGAAATATTCGAGTCCCTACCACCACCAATATTAAATACTTCACCAGGTTTTGGTGGATTTTTGTAAAGTTCATATATAATTGTTGATACATCATAAGAACTTAAATTGTCTCTCACTTGCTTGCCTTTATATCCATAAATAAAGTACTTATTTTGATAATAAGAGGATTTAAAAAGGTAAGATAAAAATCCATGTAACTCTACTCCTGCATGGTTTTCTCCAGTCAAACAACCAGCTCTCAAACAGCAAGTATTTAATCCAAAGTATTTCCCATATTCTTGAACTAACAAGTCTCCAGATAGTTTAGATACACCAAATGGACTATGTTTTGAGTTATCAATTCTTAATTTTTCATCAAATCCATATTTGTATTTCTTTTTTTTTATTTCATATCTTTTATTTAATTCTCTGTAATCAAAATTATTAACCAAATCTCCATAAACTTTATTAGTACTCAAATAAACGAATGATGATTTTGGAGAAAATTGTCTAATACATTCGAGAATATTTAATGTACCTACAGCATTAATATGAAAATCTAAATTTGGATTTGATGCTGACCAGTCATGAGAAGGTTGTGCTGCAGCATGAACGATAAAATTAAACTTATTCTTTTTGAATATTTTTTCTAATTTTTTTTTATCTAGGATATTTATAAAACTAAGTTTAAAGAATTTGTTTTTTTTAAGCTGGAGTATATTATTTGTTATATCTCCATTTCTCCCAAAAAATTTTTTCCTTTGATTATTTTCAATTCCAATTACTTTTATTTTTTTTTTTAAAAAAAAATTAGAAACTGCATTTCCAATTAAGCCCCCTGATCCAGTAATTAATATCATTTTTTTATTATAAATTGATTATAATTTTTTATTAAAATATTAAATAAATATATATTTATTATAAAATTCATATATAGAGTAAACTTTATTAATAGCAAAAATATTGTCTTAAATAATGAGTAAATTTATTATTGTAACTGGAGGATCTGGCTTTGTTGGGTCAAATTTAATTGAAAAATTAATTAAAAATACTAATTATTCGATTATAAGCATTGATAATTATTCCACTGGAACAACGAAAAATCATATAAAAAGTAATAAAGTAAAATATATTAAAGCTGATACAAAAAAAATATCTAAAATATTAGAAAAATATAAAAAACAAATAAATGCTGTTTTTCATTTTGGCGAATTTGCAAGAATATATCAAAGTTTTCATAAAATGAATGAATGCATAGAGTCTAATACAATTGGAACAAACGCAGTATTTAGTTTTTGTCTAAAAAATAAAATAAAATTAATTTATTCAGCGACCTCAGCAGCAATTGGTAATAAAGGAATGGACAAAAATTTATCACCATATGCATTTACAAAAGCAAAAAATTTAGAAATGTTAGAAAATTTAAAAAAATGGTTTAA
>MDSZ01052158.1_pt1 | contig 37965 bp, 31 predicted proteins | sample 811201 | NCBI WGS metagenome assembly MDSZ01 (sample SAMN05326647, study PRJNA326480) | marine metagenome | isolation source: seawater | place: Indian Ocean: North | collected 2010
AAGCAGGTTATCTGGCTCGTGCAGAAAAGCGAGACACGACAATATCACTAGCTGGACACCTTAACGAGGTGCTTACTTCTCTCGATTCACTGCTGTCACACGAGGATGCCAATACAGACAAAATCGGAATAATGGGATTCTCCCGCGGGGGATTATTGACACTTCAAGCTGGAATTGCAAGAAATAACCAAGTTCACGCTATCCTCCTATTATCTCCTGCCCCTGGAGGAGCTTACGATGCAGATTCATTGACAACTCTTCACACGACATTAGAAGAAGCATCAGAAATCAATGCGCCTGTATTGATTCTGGTCCCGGAAAATGACCTCTATCAGGCAAATCATGTACAGCTTGCATATGACGTTCAAGATTCACTCGAGGCAGCTGAAAAAGTTAATTCCCTCATTTTATACTCTGCTTATGATGCAGATGGAGATGGGATTACATTCTATGATTTTGGTCTCGACGGCGAGGATGGAACAGATGATGCTGGTGAGGGAAACGGTGAAAAAGATGAAGGTGAGAATTTTGATGAAGATGACGACGGCCACGAATTATTCTGGGAAGTCCGGGAGCCTTACTGGAGTGATGTATTAGAATTCCTTGACGAAAAGATTGGAGAGTGAAAACCCTCAGCGCCACAATTAATTATTCATATAAATAAGCATATCCTTCATCATTCACCTCGAAACAAGCATTGAACTTTTTCCAGTTAACTGACTGATTAGCGGTAAACATCATAAAAACTGCACCGTCATGAAAAATGATGTCAGGTACACTCCCAGCAAATGTTTCAAATCCGGTGATTGGATAGAAATCTGTTCCGTTATCAGTACCCGCCAACCCTACCATGTGGTTCGTGGGTTGTGAACAATCTCCACTATCACAATAGTGATATGCAAAAAGGTACTGAAAACTTGTGTCAGCTGTTGTGCAGTCTCCTTCGTTCCAAGGCCAGGGAATAATTGAAGGATCAGCATAATCTCTCTCTTCGCTGTCGTCGTGAATCGTGATTTCAGGAAAGTTTGAATCCGTAGGACCAACAAATGATATACCATCACTACTAATTCCTTTACTTATGCCGCCCCCTGTAGTCACAAAAAGTCCAAACTCGTTTTCACCAAAGTGAATGCCCGAAGGTACACCACCCTGACCATCACTGGCTAACCCCTGTTCTTCAAAGGTATTGTCCAATTCACCATACGTATAGACGCGTACGCTTTGGCCTTCTGACACATAAAGAAAATAGGTACCCATCCCATCAGTAATGATGTCAGGATCACTGAAAGTACCTGAGCTGATTTCCTTCTCTACTCTGTCTCCATCTATGACGTACATGCTGTCATTGGAAAGTACCGTAACAGCTGACCGAATATACTTTGTGCAGGGGTAATCATCTTCACCATCATCATCTGAATCTGGGCATCCTGCGGGGTTAGATCCTATAATTCCAGGAAGATAAAACAAGATGAGTTCTCCTGTGATTGGGTCGTTGATGAGGGATGGATCCACAAAGTTCCCCTCTACAATCGTAAATTCATATTCCTCTTCAGTTTCCTCCGGTTCAGTGGCCTCATCTTCACAGGAAGTTAAAATCAATGCAGAACTTACCAACAGTAACACAACACACCTACAATAGCTCCAATTCATGACTATCTCCTTTCCGCCAGCTCAACCAGCACCCCGCCCGCACTTCGGGGATGAACAAATACCACCAGATATCCTTCAGCACCTACGCTCGGTTCATCCTTGACCAGTTCCACGCCAGCCGCTTTTAACTCAACTATAGCACTACGAATATCATCCACCTGCAGGCAGATATGGTGAATTCCAGGACCTCGCTTCGCCAAAAATTTCCCGACGGGAGAATCTTCGCTCAGTGCGGATAGCAGCTCCACTTTGCCGCTTCCTGTATCGAAGATATCGGTAACCACACCTTCTGATTCAACAGTCTCCGTAGTCCGATGGGAAATTTTCAATACCTCCCGCCAGAACGGCGCAGATTTATCCAGCGATTCCACTGCAATTCCGATATGCTCAATTCCTAAAATCTTCATGCCAACTCTTCCTCCATAGGCTCGGCTACACTTTCGCGAAGTGTAACTCCCAATCCTGGACCGTCTGGGAGAGTCAGCTTCCCACCATCCACTGTTGCGCCGAGGTAAGGGTCGTTGCTGATCAGGATATGTCCATCCAGATCGGCGTAGTCCACCAGAGGTGAAAGATGTGTCGCTGTTGAAATTGCCACCGATGTCTCAATCATGCAGCCCAGCATAATCTCCAGGTCCAGCTCACGAGCCATCTGAATCATCTTGAATCCCTCCCGCACTCCACCGCATTTCATCAGCTTGATGTTGATGCCGTGAAAAGCGTCGGCAAGCTCGGGGATATTGCGGGAATCGAGACAGTTTTCGTCGGCGATGATTTTCAGTGGTGACTGCTCCTTTAGTCGGGCGGTTGATTCTAAATCAGAAGAAGGCAGTGGTTGCTCCACAAATTCCACGTTTTTCGTCGCCAGCCAGTCACACATCTCCAGAGCCGTCTCTAAATCCCACCCTTCGTTGGCGTCCACCCGCACCACTTTGTCAGTACAGTCGCGAATAGTCTCTATAATAGCGCGATCGTCATCAGTCCCGAGCTTGACCTTTAAGATAGGATACTGCTCGGCTTCAGTCACTTTTTGACGAATTACGTCAATACTGTCTATCCCAATTGTATATGAAGTAAGTGGTGTCTTCTCGGGAAGTGCTCCCAAACGATCATAGAGCGGCTCACCGTGGAGCTTACCCCACAGATCGTAGGCCGCTGTATCTAGAGCCATGGAAAATGACCGACAGCTGTCTGCTTTCGGAAGAAGCTGATCTAACCAGTCATCCAATGAACCGGAATCGTCCAAATCGTTTATGTCAAACGTCAATGCAAGCTTAAGCAGACGATCGAACGGCTCACCGTAGCGGTTCATTGGAACAGCTTCACCCACGCCAGTAATACCATCTTTCGTCAAGTACACGAAGATTATGTCGTAATAATCGTGAGAACTCCGGGCAATGGTAAACGTGTGCCTTAGTCGGATACGATAGGTAGAGTAGTGAAATTCCATTGTCGGAATGTAGGGTTACCGGGACGAAAAAGTCCAGTCCGCAAGATTCTATGAAATCTTCCGTTACCTAATAAGCGAAATGACATTTTCGGCAATTGTTGTCATATCATTTCTAACAGGATCGGTTGTTGGAACCTGAAATTTCTCCTCAAATTCCTTAACTCTTTCCACAGCCGTTTTCTCATCGAAAAGCGGAGTCATGAGACTTATCCCCACCAGTTCTGTCGGGCGGAAGGGTTCTAGGAGCTTCAAATAAATATCCAACACCAGATGGAAAGGTGTCATGGGATAACCGAATGTATCCAATTTTCTGTCCGGCTCGTGGCACATGAGGAGCATCTCTGGCATGCAGCCATGTAAAAGTCCTACGGTTACTCCAGAATACGCCATATGGTTAACGCTTCCCTGCCCTTCCACGATAACGACATCGTGACCCGGCGCAGCTTTATCAATTTCTGCTTCAATAGTGCCTGCCACAAAATCGCTTACCACAGCATCCACCGGCACACCGAATCCACCTAGAAGAATGCCCGTTTGTCCTGTCCCAACGAAGGCGGCTTTCACTCCTCTTAATTCCAGTTCCATCTTCAACTCCCACGCCGCTGTCATCTTGCCGGTATCGCAATCGGATCCGACTGTAAGAAGAACAGGTGTTTTACGTGTTTGCCACGAACCTTTGGAGAATGGCAGTGGATCGGGCGGCTTGCGCAGATCCCAAATATGCACACCTTTTTTCGAAGCAAGATCATTGAACTCGATATCATCGGAGAGAAAGGAATGGAGACCGGCTACTACATCCAGTCTATTCTCAATAGCCATCAAGATCATCTCGCGCCACGATTGTGGAAGCTGACCACCAGGTGGAGCTGTACCTATTAGGACTGCATTTGGATCGTACTGCAATGCATCCTGCAAGGAGGCAACCACCGGAATATCATCGCCGATTCCCAAAACTTCAGCAGCGGTCTTAGCGGTTGACTTGGAGTCCACAACACACACTACTTCTTCTGGACGGTAACGGATAATTGCATTGCCGGTCTTGGATAGAATATAGTCGAAAGCACCTTCAGCAAGGATAGCGTACTTAGGCACTATTTTACCCGTAGTAGAAATCTATAAAGCGCCTGAACAGTTTCTTAATTATAGGAGATACAGGAAACCACCACGGCTCTTTTTTCAGACCAAGCCGATCCTCCAGAACAGACTGAATAAAAGCAAAACTTCGGATCCCTTCTCTCCCTTGAAGTCGCCCTAAACCGCTCATTCCGACTCCGCCAAACGGGAGGCTGACCGTCAGATAGTTTGTGAGGACGTCATTGATGCAAATATTGCCGGCACGAATCTCACTCGCCATCTTCCGGGCTTTCCTTAAATCTCGAGTAAAAATAGACGCATTTAAGCCAAAATCGAGGGCATTGGACTTTTCCACAGCTTCCCATTGATCCTTCACGGTGTGAACTGAGAAGACAGGACCGAAAATTTCTTCCGTCATTAAACTAGATGACTCATCAGGATCCATAATCACTTTAGGCTGTATGTACAGATTGTCCGATTCTCCAGACTCACCGAGCATCTTCAATATTTTTTGTTTCTGCGCCGGACTAATGACTGGTCCCAAATCGCCATCTGATGTTTCAGTAGAGAGGGTTGTCTCTTTCGTCAGTTCTTGAATTCGCTCCACGAACCGGTGAGCTATTTTTTCCTCCACAAATATCCGTTCTACAGAGATACACGTTTGTCCGGCGTTTTGGAATCCGCCCCAGACAGCGGCTCTGGCAGCGCGCTCCAGATCAGCATCTTCCAGCACGATCATGGCATCCTTTCCGCCCAGTTCAAGAATAACCGGCTTGAGCTGCTGGGCGCAAGCGGTAGCAATCTTCCTACCTACTGCCACACTTCCAGCGAAGCAGATAAGGTTTGTCTGCGATGACTCAACAATTTTGCTCCCTACATCTCCTCTGCCGATTGCAACTTGGAGGAGACCTTCCGGAAAGCCAGCTGCATCAAAGATTTCCTTCAGTTTCAGCGCAGTTAGTGGCGCCAGTTCAGAAGGCTTCAGGATTACGCCATTCCCTGCCATGAGCGCCTGGACAACAGGTCCCGCCGCTAAGATCAGTGGGTAGTTCCACGGTGAAATAACTCCCACAATTCCGTGAGGGCGATATTCTACTTTTGCTTTCTTGTGGAGTAAAAAACTGGAAGATCGTTTCTGAGAAGCCAGCGCCAGAGGTCCCTCTTTCTCAACGAATCTCATTATCTCTGCAGTCGTCATTATCTCTACAATACCGTCGAATTCGGTTTTTCCTGTCTCTTGTCGGAGCAGCTCCATCACCTCATCCATCCAGGCGATAAGAGTCTTGCGCACTGCGCATAAAGCAGTGGCTCTTTCCGTTAGTCGTTTCGACTGCCAATCGGGAATAGCTTTTTTTATTTTTGTAAGGTGGGCTTCTACTTCGCTGTCTGAAGTGGTGGGAACAGTCCCAATAATCTTGTTTGTAATGGGATTAATACTGTCGAGATTTTCTGAGGAAGCGATATTCATTCAGGCGACAGCCTAGCGCTTCCAAAATGCTCGACTGAATAGAACTATAACGGTAAATACTTCTAATCGGCCTAGGAGCATGCAGAACGAAAGCAGCCATTTTGCCAGTCCCGGCAGAGCTGCGTAGTTTTCCGTTGGGCCCACATCTCCCAGCCCGGGGCCGATGTTACCGATAGATGCAGCCGTGGCACCAATAGCTGTAACCAAATCAATTCCCATGGCTGTCAACATAAGGGAAGTAAAGACGAAAGCCGCCACAAAGAAGAGAAAGAAACTGAGCGTGTTTCTGATGATATCATCAGAGATTAGACGTCGCCCGACGCGAACGGGAATCAACGCTTTTGGATGAAGAAGACGTTTGGCTTCAGAAAGACTGTACTTCGTAATTGTCATAATCCTGATGATTTTCATACCACCTCCAGTTGAACCGGCACAACCGCCAATAAACATCATTAAAAAGAGCAGGAATTGAGCAAACCAACCCCATAGCTCATAATCGGCTGTTCCGTATCCAGTCGTGGTGATTATTGAAACAACTTGAAACAAGGAATCTCTAAATAAAGTATGAAGATGTCCTCCGTCACTGGTTTGAAGGAATTTGCTAATGAAAATCACAAATGTGAAAGATAGAATCAACCCCAAGTAAAAGCGAAACTCACCATCTCGGAAATAACTCTTCAGATCACCATGGATTCCTCTCCAATGAAGACTAAAATTAACTCCCGCCAAAAACATAAAGAAAATGATAACATATTCAAAATATACAGAGTCAAAACCGCCGACGCTGGCATTCTTAGTGGAAAAACCACCAGTTGCCATGGTCGTTAACATATGACACATGGAATCGAAAAGAGTCATGCCACCAAAATAAAGCATCAACATTTCTGCCAGACTGATACCAAAATAAACCATCCAGAGGATTTTTGCTGTTTCCTGAACGCGAGGTTTAATTTTATCCGGTACTGGCCCAGGTACTTCCGCTTTAAAAAGCTGTACACCTCCCACACCCAATAGAGGGAGGATAGCAATGCTGAAAACGATGATACCCATACCGCCAATCCATTGAATGAAGCTTCGCCAGAAAAGAACTCCGTGAGAAAGACTTTCAATTCCACGAGCACCACCTTCCTCGCCATAAGACATATCAATAATAGAAGCACCGGTAGTCGTAACACCTGACATAGATTCAAAAAAAGCATCGGTTATAGTCGGAATAGTATCAGTAAATAGGAATGGAAGTGCGCCAAACAGAGCGATGGCTAGCCAAGTGAAAGTAACCACTGCAAATCCGTCCTTAATACTCAACTGGACTTTGCCTCGAGTAAAGAACCAGAGAGGGAGTCCAAAAGTGATTGTCATGCCGGATGCCCGCAGAATACCTTCGAGATCAGGATCTCCATAATACCACGACCAAATCGCCGCCAACAGCATCGTCAATCCCAGCAGAGTAATAATTGCTGCCAAGACGTTCAGGACACTTCGTGTATGCATGTCAGTTTAGGAGAATAGTTTCTCTACTTGAGATATAAATTTAGGACGGGCAAACATCAATACAGTATCATCCTCAGTTAATTGAGTATCACCTGCTGCAATAGAAATGTGACCGTGATGATTCACTGCACCAACAATGCTCTGGACTGGAAAACCGACTTCAGCCAATGAAACTTTAGTTACTGGACTTCCCGGGGCAGGATTAAACTCAAGAGCTTCAACATCTATATCTTCGAAACTAGTGATTGAAACTTTTTGATCGCTCTTGATATACTCTAAAATTGCGTTAACTGTACTCATGTTCTTGCTGACGACAGAATCGAGTCCGATTACTTTCATGGCTGGGATGTAATCCGTGGTAGAGACGTGTACAATTGTTTGTGTAGCACCCAGATGTTTTGCCAGCAGGGATGACAGCAGATTGGTCTGCTCATTTTGTGTAACGGCGATAAAGCTGTCCAATTCTTCCATGTTTTCAGAACGCAAGAATTCAATATCCGTACCATCGCTATTAAGAACGAGAGTTTTTTCAAATGTGGTAGCAAGATGCTGCGCTTTACTCCTATCAATCTCTACTAATCTTACATCCAGATCATCCTGAAGCGCCTCTGCAACAGATCGACCAATTTTACCGCCGCCTAAGATCATCACATTTTCTGTTTCTTGGATTGGTTTTCCGACCATAGTCAATACATTCTTAACGGATGTTTTCTTGACTAAGAAATAACAGATATCATCTAAATCAAATTCAAAATCTCCATGAGGGATTATGGTTTTTCTTCCACGGAGAACAGACACAGCACTGAAGGAAAAATCACCATTCTCTTCTCGTAATTCCTTAAGTGTTTTTCCGTGGATAGGGCAGCCATTATCAAGACGGATGCCAATTAGTTGTAGACGTCCATCCTCGAAATCCACTACTGAAGTAGCGGACAGCTGCTGAACCAAACTGAGGATTTCTTTACACGCCGCTTTCTCGGGATGAATTACTTTGTCAATCCCAAATTTTTCAGGATGAATAATTGTGTCTTTTGTGGAATATTCAGTGTTTCGCAAGCGAGCGATGATTTTCTTGGCGCCAAGTTCGTGGGCAAGCTGTGAAGCGATCAGATTAACTTCGTCAATTCGTGTGACTGCAATGAGCATATCAGCTTTACCAACTTCTGCTTGACGAACCACTTCAGGGCTTGCACCGTCACCTTGAATGACCATAACATCAAGATTCTCACCGACTCGTGTACATTTTTCTGGTGAGATGTCGATGACAGTTGTATCGTAATTCTCTTCGCTCAGAGCTTTCGCAAGGTGGAATCCGACCTCGCCGGCACCAATAATTACAATTTTCATGAGTTAAGTCCTTCCTTCAGAATGATAATTATCTCTTTTTGGGGAAATTTCAAATTGTTAGCGCAACACAATCATTTTCATAGTGTGATAATTGGCACCTACTTTAAGGGAACAAAGATATTCTCCAGGTTCAACAAGATTTCCGTCATCTCCAACCCCATTCCAGAGGACAGTGTAAAAACCAGCCGGAACAACTCCTTTCCGCAGTGCTTTTACAGTATTACCCAGAATATCCATTACTTTCATGTTTACTAACGCATCCTCCGGAAGATCGAAATTAATACGAGTATCTCCACTGAACGGATTGGGGTAATTCTGCTCCAGCTTAAACCTTTTGGGAAGAGTGGGAACGACGTAAATCACGCCATCAGAAACTCGTAAATTGATTTTTGTCCCTTTTGGTGAAGAGGCGACCATGTCTTTTACCATCAGTTTTACAGACTTTTCACGAGCTTTGGATGATAGCATTGGGATGGAGAGAATAGGCGTTTCAAGGTCAAGAGATTTTCCCTCCATACTAAAACCGATGACCTTCAACTCGTTAGAGTCTGCTTTAGACTTAAAAAAAATGTGATCATTAGAGAGTTCTGCAATAGGTGTTCCGAGAAATATATTAGGATCATTGAATTGGAGCGTGAATTGTAAACCGGCTATCTCCTCCTCAGAATCGATGCTAATCTGAAGCAGACCATTCTCATCTTCATCAAGAGACCAACGATGAACAAGTGTGATGTCAGTATCAAGATTGTCCTCAGCCAGGATTGGTGAGAGAAGAAGAGTAATTGTTACCGCGAAGTATATAAACCTCATAATCAATTCAGCTTAACTTGCGTGAAAGTACGGAATAACATCATCTAAGTCAAACTGTAGATGAATTGTCACAGTATTGAGATTTTATTCTCATCTTGTATATTTAACAACACAGGTCAGAAATGTTTCCTATTAATTCGTCCACACGATCTTTATCGTTGAACACATTAAATTTATCAGTTTCTATTGTCAGAATATTAAACTCAGATTGAGCTTCGTCAATCCAACGGTTATAAGCTACGTTTAACCGGTGGAGATATTCCGGTGAAACGCGCTTTTCGAAATCTCTTCCTCTCATAGCCAGACGAGTCATGAGTGTATCGGTGGATGCCTTGAGGTAGATAATAACTGACGGTTTCTGCAGATAAGAGGTCATTTCATTAAATAAGTCCCAATAATTTTCCCAGTCCCTGTGGGACATATTTCCCATCTCATGAAGAGACTTTGCGAAAATGACGGCATCTTCATAAATAGTGCGATCTTGAATCGCTGGACGATCTCCTAAAGCCATTTGACGTTGCGTCTGAAACCGTTTAGAAAGAAAATATACCTGAAGGTGAAAGCTCCAGCGAAGCATATCATCGTAGAAATCAGAAAGATAGGGATTGTCATCCACAGACTCATAAAACGGTCTCCAGTCAAGTCGCTCAGCAATTATATCGGTTAGGGTGGTTTTCCCCACTGCTATATTCCCTGCAATGCTGACGAAGGGTTGAGGAGAATCGTGTGAGTCATTCATGATGTAATTTCTCCTACAAGAATAAAACCGTTTCGTTCTATTAGACGAGCAAGTATAATTTTATTTGTGAAACTTGTACTTTGTTCTGTGGACTTCTCCATATTTACCATAGTCCGAAGATAATTCGGCGTCAAACCCGAATATGATCCATCCTCCCGCTGACTCTCGATTAGAACCGGCAGTGTCTGCCCTTCAAACCTCTGAGCATACTTCTTCTTCTTTTTAATTCCAATCTCCCTCAGGATTGCACTTCGCTCCTTCTTCACCGGCTCAGGCACTTGCTCCGTCATTCTTGCTGCCACTGTCCCTTCCCGGGGAGAATAGCGAAAAATATGGAGGTACGTGAACGGCAGTTCCGCTACCCGCTTTGCTGTTTCCTGAAACAGTTTTTCTGTCTCGCCAGGGTAACCCACAATCACATCAGTTCCGAGTGCCGTATCCGGCAGTATAGTTCTAATACGCTCTATCACTTCAAGGTATTCTTTAATTGTGTACTTCCTCTGCATGGCTTCCAATATTGTGTCGGACCCCGACTGGAGCGGTACGTGCAGATGCGGACAGATGTTTTCTCTCTCCTTCACCAAATGGAGTAAATCGTCAGTTATAGTATTCGGTTCGATTGAACTGACTCGAATACGCTCTAAACCGTCAATATCGCTCAAACCGGACAGGAGGTCGTGAAGATGGGTGATTTCTCCATTTTCGTGCCGATACGTCCCCACATTGATGCCGGTGAGTACAATCTCACGGAAGCCTTCGCCTACCAAACGTTTAGCTTCCTCGATGGTACTTATGTAACTGCGGCTCCGTGCTTTTCCCCTGGCAAACGGAATGATACAGTAGCTGCAGTAATAATTACATCCCTCCTGAATTTTTAAAAATGCTCGAGTACGTGTCGAAGAAGAGACAAATAGCGATTCATCATAACTGTCCATCTCACCACTCTCATTGACGAAAACCAGCGGCTCTCTACTGTCATTAATGCCATCAAGATGGTCGAAGAGATGGTGCTTCTCAGCTGTGCCAAGGATAAGGTTCACTCCTTCGATCGCTTTCACTTCCTCCGGCCGAATTTGAGCGTAGCAACCGGTGACTACAACTCTCCCGTCAGGAGATGCCTTAACCGCTTTCCGTACAGCTGTCCGACTTTTGGAGTCAGCCTGATTTGTCACCGTACACGTGTTAATGACCGATATATCGGCAGATTCGCCAAATGGTACAATATCGTAATCTCGCTGGACAAATTCTCGTTGGATAGCGTTTGTTTCCGATTGATTCAGCTTACACCCCAGCGTGTGCAAACTTGCTTTCATTCGATTATTCTCTTTAAACATGAGTTCTTACTTCTGGAATCAAATGACACGCAACCCACCTTCCATTATCTGTTTCTATAGGCTTTGGATAGTTGGTTGCACATTCTGAAGCTGTTTCGCCTGCAGCATCTTTCGCCAGTGAACATCTGGGATGAAAGTGACATCCGGAGGGTAGATCGGCAGGATTCGCCACTTCTCCCAACGTGACCCCTTCCCCTCTAGCGGATGCCATGAGCGCTTGCGTATATGGATGGAGCGGGTCATCTGCGACTTTCTCTGTCTCACCTAACTCCACAATTTTACCGGCGTACATGACAGCAATTCGGTGTGCAATTTGTCGGACTACGGCGAGATCGTGCGAGATGAATAGATAAGCCAACTGTTTCTCCCGCTGTAGCTTTGTGAGAAGATTCAATATTTGCGCTTGGACGGAAACATCGAGAGCGGATACTATCTCATCACAAATGATAAGCCTCGGCTCTACAGCGAGGGCCCTAGCAATACCGATCCTCTGACGCTGTCCGCCGGAAAATTCGTGAGGATAGCGGTGAGCTTGCTCAGGCGACAATTCCACCATTTGAAGCAATTTTGCCGTCCTCCCGGCTACTTTCTCCGGAGGTACAATCTGATGCTGTCGCAACACTTCGCCAATAGCTTCACCGACGGTCATCCTCGGATTGAGTGAGCTGAATGGATCTTGAAAGATGAGCTGGACGTCTCGGGCGGTCTGAATTTTCTCTGAAATAGGTTCTCTGTCGAATAACACTTCGCCTCCGGTGGCAGACTGCAGCTTCACTACTGTTCTTCCGAGCGTTGTTTTTCCGCAGCCGGATTCTCCGACCAGTCCAAGCGTCTCACCGGGATGAATGTCTAGCGATACGCCATCCACGGCTCTCACTTCACCCACTTTACGGCGGAGAAGTCCACGCTCGATGGAAAAGTGAACTGAAAGGGAATCTATCTGGAGGAGTGGTGAATCAGACGATATGGTCATGAAATCTGAATTCGGCTCTGGTCGCCGATGAGAAGGCGATGACTTTTCGGCTTGGCGGAACCTCGTATCACTTCGGCATCGTACCCGATGAGTGACGATTCAATACGCGTTTGAACATCAATTATGGACGTCCGTTCCATGAGAATGGAATATTCTAGCTCACTACCGATAATTCGACATCCGTCAGCAATGGCTGTGTGAGGTCCGATGTATGCATTTTCCACTACCACATCTTTCCCAAGAATCGCCGGTCCGCGAATCGTACTGCCGATAACTTTCGATCCCTCTCCAATGGAAACTCGCCCGGTAACATTGGAATTCTCAATGGTTCCATTCCGCTCTTCCTGCAAATTGTCGAGAACGAGTCGGTTCGCTTCCAATAAATCGGACGCCTTTCCGGTGTCTTTCCACCAGCCGGTGATTTCGGAAAAAGTTACGTTCCGACCGTTGTCGAGAAGGTACTGATGAGCGTCAGAAATTTCAAGTTCGCCCCGGGCGGACGGCTCGATATTGTTCACCGCCTCGAAAATGGAGCTGTCGTAGAGATAAATCCCGGTGACTGCAAAAGAACTTTTCGGCTCGGTTGGTTTCTCTTCCACTCCGATAATTTTATCACCTTCAATTTCGGGTACACCGAATCGTTCCGGATCAGACACTTTGCTCAATACGAGGTGACAATTGGAGCCGTTGGACTCGAACTCGTCGATAAATTTCCGGATACCACCTACCAGGATGTTGTCGCCGAGATAAAATATGAAATTTTCATCACCTATGAACGGCTGAGCAATTTTAACGACGTGAGCCAATCCCAGCGGAGCTTCCTGGGGTATGTACGTAATTTTGAGCCCAAGATCACTTCCGCTTCCAAACTCACCCTCAATCTCGGTATCGCCTTGATTGACAATGATACCCGCTTCGGTAATACCGGCTTCCGCCGCAAATTCCAGAGCATAAGAGAGCATAGTGCGATTTGCGATGGGAATCAGATGCTTATTCTTGGTGTGAGTAATGGGTCGAAGGCGGGTTCCGTGACCACCAGCGGTGATGAGTGCTTTCAATCTACCGACCTTCGTCTAAACCTTGCTTGCTCAAAATGTCTGCCTTTTTATTTTGCTCTCTGCCAACGTGCTTAACTTTCCAATCGTCATACTCAGCCAGCTGCTTAGTTACTGTATCATACAATTTCCGAATCCGTTCGTTCTTCACTTTGTACTCGAGATTGATCTGCTTCACCATAAGCTCACTGTCACTGAAAACTTGAATCTGGCTTCCATTTAGCTCTTTCCCAATTTTTAACCCTTCAATGAGTGCACCGTATTCAGCTTCATTGTTCGTCGCTTTACCGATATTTTTGCTGAACGAAAAAAGCTCACCCTCCACATCACCGCCATCAAGATAAAAGATACCGCCAATTCCGGCTGTCTCAGCTTTCAGATCGGCTGCTCCGTCCACATAAAGAATTAAGCTAACTCCCGATTTCTGTAAGAATAACTTGTTGTACAGTGCATCCAGATCTTCGGTTGACAATTCAGGATGACGTTCCAATACATCTGCTATTACTTCGGGTGAAAAGAGGTGATGCAGAAGTTCTATTTCTCGTTGATTTAATGTCTTCATTATGGCGGAAAAGTTAGAGCCGAACAGTTCATTTGACAAACGGATTGTTGGTTCTTTTCGCAGGGCACTCTTCCCAGTAATAGCACCAGTTACAGAGGGGAGTCTGTACTGATCGAAAAGGTCCGCCGTTCGCCACAGTTTTACGGATAGTGTCAATCTTCTGCTTCGTCTCATTCTCAAGCATTTCAAGCTGAGCGTCATCTCTTCTCGACTTAACTGTATCGCCAGTTCGGACAAAGTGCCACACCAGCTGGACATCCTCCACATCACTCTTGAGTTGCTTCAATCCGAGATGATAGAGTGCCAATTGGCGATCCTTGTCGGCGGCAGCTTGCGACATACGCCTCTTAGACGTCTTGTAATCGTGAATCTCCCACTTACCGTCTCCATCATGTTGAAGTCTGTCAAGAACACCTTTGATGGAGTAATTCTCATCGCTACCCAAATTAAATTCGATCACCTCTTCCACTCCGACAACGGGCTCATTGAATGGATGATATCTCCGATAGTACCATGAGAGACTTCTCTCCCCCAACGGACGATATTCATCCCGACGCATGTAGCGATTGACGAATACGATTTGATCGTGCCATTTTGATTCCCAAATATCGTTATAGAAATCTAAAACTGCATCAAATGTAGGTATGCTCCCTTTGAGCACTTCTCTGTACAGAAATTCCAACGCTTCGTGAACTCGTTTGCCAACAAACGCCTCGATGCTGTCTTGAGGTTTTTTGATCTCATCGAGATAATAGAAACGGAACTGAGATGGACATTTCTCGAAAGATGATAAACTTGAGTGAGAAAAAGGACGTGAAAATGTTAATTCAGATGTCATTAGTCACTTCCATATGGAAAATAAGGCTCTCCGAGCTCGTAATCGCCAAAACCGTTCCGATCAATAAACAAAAATGATCTGCTAATCTTGTAATAGTGCCAACGCTGATATGCGCGTCCATCAATTCCATGAGGCGTATACTGAATATCATCAGGCATACCGAATAAAACGTAAATCATTCCCATAGACGACTTCCATCCATCTTGAAAAGAACCAAACTTTTCATTAGCTAGTTCAATCCGCATATAATACTCATTCATCAGTTCATTTTTTGAAGTGCCGGGAGAAGGATCTTTACTGTCCCAAAATTCACGAAACAACCTTTCCTTCTCCTCACTTTTTGCTTTAATCATCTTACGATACGTTTTGCTGGAAGCGATATATCTAATTTGTTCGATAGCCGCATCGAGATCCTCAACATGAGATGAAAGACCTCTCCATTTTACTTCGACCAACAGTTCACTTTCTGATTTGTTACCGTCTTGACTTAGAACTGCCTCTATCTTGAACCGTTTATTAGAAACGTGTTCTGCCGGTAAATACATCACACCAGAAATAAACGTACCATCGCTGACACCCTTTACCAACTCTTCAGCAAGCATATCACCATCTGGAGTTACCGATTTAATTGTAATGGTATAATCGCCTGGATTGAGTCGAGCAATATAGAAGATGTTCAGGGTGGAATCTTTCCCACTTATTTTCGGCGGAATGATTGGGACTCCCTGTGGAAATTTATCATGAACAAGCTTCTGATTAATAAGCAAAAGATCACTTAGCACAACTTTACCTTTAAATCTGTCCAGTTTGAGTTCTACACTCTTTTTGCCCGTTTTGTGAGTATCAAGATCTGTCACCTCAATTTTACAGTTGTATTCACCGAGAGATAAAACGAAAGATCGAATTTCTAGATCAAGCGGTTTCCTGGCGATAGTTTCGTCATACTTGTCTGTTTCAATCCGCCTTTTCCATCTCTTTTGAATCACCTGTTGTTCTTCATCATCATAGATGATCACTGCTGTCTCAAACTCTGCGACGAAAATCGAACCTTGCTTAAGGAACTGAATAGAAGCGTAAGGGATTTTGATAAGAACATCTAATCTGACTGAATCTGCTGAAGCTTCGGGATAAACCGGAGTAGAGACGTCAAACTGAGGTACACCTAAGTCACTCCCTCTCTTCCTTTTTTGCGGGAATATGACAGAAATACCAATTAACAATATTAACGGTAATAGTCGTCTCATTCGAAATACCTTTTCCAATCGAACAGTGAAAGACCGGATGGAGTTCCGAACCAAATATAATCTTCACTAGAAGTGAGAGCATACACTTTATTGCTTGGCAGTCCATCTTTCTTTGAAATGTGTGTTAACTCAAAATTTTCAAGATTGACTAGATAAACTCCACCTAAGAAAGCTGCCCAGAGATAATGAAGGCCACTTTCAGGACTCGCAGTAACTTCCAAGTCCATGAACTGATGGCCGACAAGTCTTCCGGCACCTTTCAATCTTGTCCAACTGTCTAAGCTGTGGTTGTAAATGAGGATTCCATACTCATCGCCGAAATATACGTCATCACCGTAAGATGAAATGGCTATCTTTCGCGAATGCAGCTCCACAAGATTAAAATATTCATCATTTGAATTAGGTAAGTCACTAAACGTCTCCAATTCATTTCTGGACGATGTCCACTTCCAGAGATTATTCACTCCCCAAGAAATCCAAAGTGATTTTCCGTCGAAATGAAGTTCATGAATCTGAGATCCTCTTACAGCATCGCCGATCTCCCACGAACTTTTTCTACGAGTGGACGGATTCAATTTGACGATACCGTAAGATGATCCAGCGTAAACATAGTCGCCGTCAAATGCCAAGGAATAAACTGATCCTTCCAGTTGCGATCGGCTTTCATTGACCTCATACCATGAATTTTTCTTTTTATTGAAAATCTGAATATCAGAAGTTGTACCAAACCAAATCTCTTCATCGATGACAATAGACGAAAGAATCTGATCAGAACCAAACATGATTTCCTTCCCTTTTCGGAAAAGATCCCAGTAACCACGTTCGTAATCAAATCGGGTGATACCGGAACTGTTGGAATTAGAAGAATTGCCTCCCATCCAAAGATAGGAAGCATCGTGTAACAGAACTGTAGCGTTTGTTTGAGCCGGACCAAAGTACAAAGGCTCCAGTGTCAGCATTTGCGGATCGGCATAGAAAACCGGACCGCCAAATGTCCCGACCCAAATGTCTCCGAAGCGATCTTGAAAAACTGTAGATATTGTCACTTCTTCGAAGTTAGGACCGTTCAACTGATTACCGTGAAAAATCCAACCACCGGTTGCAGTGTATCCGTCGAAAACTTCCCTCCAGTCAGTGATGCCATCATTCACAGCACTCCCCCATGTGATTTCTTTATCAGGAAGAGTGGCGTAAGGAGAGATGAGAAAGCCGGATAGTCGGTCAACCTTCATCACTTGACTGCGAGTGACACACCAGAGGTAATCAGAAGTAGAACCAATGCGTTGAATTTTCTCGCCGGGGCGCATTCTGAGAAGATCTGCTGATGCGAGATGCCAGCGTGCTCCTCCATCAAGTGAATAATTCAATCCTTTAGAAGTAGATGCCCATAATACTTGAGTGTTAAAATCAAAGTATACCGCTATGATATTCTCCCCGGCGATACCTTGTGACTCTGTAATGGGATCATCCCAATAACGACCGAAAAGATGATATCTCATGATGCCGCCATTGGTTCCGAAATAGATATACTCGTTCCCTTCAGTAATGGAGTTAGTGAGCTGGACATTCTTGAAAGTGACCCAATCCCACGGTTCGTAATCCACTCCTGACTGAGCAAAAATTGACGTTAATAAAATAACTGAAAAAAAGAGACATTTAAGCAACGTCTTATGAATTGTGATGATTAATAATTTCGTGGAGTTTTCCTTTCGTTACAGGAACTACCCCGACTTCTTCGCAGACAGTTCCAGCTGCATAGTTAGCCAGTTCTGCTGCTTCCTTGAAATCGCCCCCACTTAAATACGTTAGTGCAAAGGTTGCGATAACAGTATCTCCGGCCCCTGAAACATCATGTACACTTCTTGCCCGAGTTGGAATTCGGTGGAGTCCATTAGAATCGAAAAGTGAAATACCGTACTCTCCTCTAGTGATCATTAGACAATCGCACTTCAATTGATCAAAAAGTTTCGAACCAACTGCATTTATGTTATCGTCGGAAATTTCTAAGACACCAGCTGCCTCAGCAGCTTCCGAAGAATTCGGTTTTACTAAAGTTACACCGGTATAATCGAAGAAATGTTCCCTCTTTGGATCAACAAAAACAGGAATGTCTTTCGAAGAAAATATTTCTATAAAAGATGCAATTAAATCACTGTGGAAAAATCCTTTATCATAGTCCTCAAGAATTACGCCATCAAACTGTCCTATCTCTTTCTTTAATTGATCGAGTAGAGTCAAACGATTTTCTATTTTTATTTCTGAATGATTCTCCCAATCTGCTCGGACAACCTGTTGTCCTCCGGCGATGATACGAGTTTTTACTGTGGTAGAATGAGAAGAATCTGTCTGGCAGAGAGTTGTGTTGATTCCTTTCGCCTTCAAAAGCTCCATCAAGGTATTACCGTCTCGATCGTCGCCTATCGCCCCTGCAAGAGAGACTTTAGCACCAAGAGACTTTAGATTTGATGCAACATTCGCCGCACCGCCAGGATTGCTGCTCGATTCATGGATATCTACTATTGGAACAGGCGCTTCAGGTGACATTCGTTTTACATCACCCCAGAGATAGTTGTCCAGCATTATATCACCCACGACCAAAATATTTTTCTGGTCGAACTGCTTTTCTATTTCAAGATAACGGTTAATTTTCATCGCGAATCACTAAAGAATGTCCAGTCATTTCTTCAGGTATGGTCATTTCTAACAGATCAAGAATAGTTGGCGCAACATCTGCCAATCCTCCTCTCTTCCGTAATTTAACCCTCATCTCCTGATTGACCACATAAAATGGTACCGGATTCAGCGTATGTGCAGTATGAATCTCACCTGTAAGCTCATCTACCATCATCTCAAGATTCCCGTGATCAGCTGTTATAAAAACAGTTCCACCTTTTTCCAGCACAGCTTGTGAGATTTTCTCGACCGCTTCATCCACTATTTCCATGGCACGAATAGCAGCATCCACATCGCCGGTATGACCAACCATGTCGGGATTGGCGAAGTTTAGGATAAGAGAATCGTAGCCACCGGATTGAACGGCCTTTAGGGCATTATCCCGCACTTCCGGTGCACTCATTTCGGGTTGAAGATCATAAGTTGCCACTTTGGGAGAAGGGATCAGAATTCTGTCTTCACCGGGAAAAGGTTTTTCCTCGCCGCCGTTGAAGAAATATGTTACGTGAGCGTATTTCTCCGTTTCAGCCAATCGCAGTTGGCTTAATCCGGCTTTGGATAAAACTGACGGCAGAGTATTTGTTAACTCTACCCTTTCAAACAGGATTGGATACTCGAAAGATTTATCGTAAGAAGTCATGGTTGTACAATGCAACTTTGGAAGAGCTCTTTCAAATTCATCGAAATTATCGCTGCCAAAAGCTGATACAATTTCTCTCATCCTATCGGCTCGAAAATTGAAGAAAAGAAGGGAATCGCTTTCTGAAACAACCAATGGAGAAGTCCCTTCATCAGCTATCACAATAGGTTTGATGAACTCATCCGTTATACCAGCTGAGTAGGAAGCTTCCACTGCTTTGATTGGGTCATCATACTTTTCACCAACTGCTTTAGTATAGCAATCATAGGCAATGTTAATTCTTTCCCATCTCTTGTCGCGATCCATGGCATAATAACGACCTATAACCGAGGCGATTTTTCCACTGTTTGTCTCATCCATGAATTGTTTGATGTCACCGATGTAGCTCTTCCCGGAGTTAGGAGAAGTATCTCTGCCATCAGTAATAACATGGAGCAACACTTGTTTCACCCCTGCCTCTTTTGCAAGTACAAGTAGGGACTTCAGATGATTAATGTGACTGTGGACAGCTCCATCAGAAAGCAGACCGAATAGATGAAGGCGGGAGTTATTTTCCTTGGCGTAATTAAATGCGGATGTCAAGTTGGGAATAGTACCGATCGAATCGTTTGACACAGCATCGTTTATCTGTACAAGATCGTGTCTGATAATGCGACCTGACCCGATTGTCATATGTCCGACCTCTGAATTTCCCATCACTCCATCAGGCAATCCAACTGACCTACCGGAGGTCATCAATTCTGACATGGGATAGGTATCAGAAAGTTTATCTAAGAAAGACGTATTTGCCAGATAGGCAGCATTGTCTTTGGGATTATCTCGAAGACCGTAACCGTCTAAAATCAGTAACGCGAACTTCATTCTTCTATTTTCTGGGGCGTTTAAGAGAACGAACTTTCGAAATGTGGCCATTATCAAGAAATATAACGACAGAAACTAGATCTTTGACCTTTGAAAGTTCTGAGTTGCTTAATACAACAGTAGTACCACGAGATCTAACGCTTTTTTTCAGACGACGATCTAACTCTTTTTTAATTTGAGGATCAAAATTGATACCATAATCATCCATGAGTAACACTTTTGGATCGGCCTCCATTGATGTAATCAACTTAAGCTTCTCAATTTGACCACTAGAAAGATTTGACACTAGACCATCCCACGGTGTGGTAATTTTGGCTGAAGAATAAAAATATTGATAAATGTCATCAACTTTGTTAGGAAGAATATTCTTAACATATTCAGCAACCGTTCCTTTAAACTTAATGGGTTCATCATCAAGACATAAAATATCATTTGGTAGCTTTATTTTACCTCTCCAATTCTTTTTGAACTCTTCCGACTCATACTCAACAGAACCTTCGTTAGGTACAAGCTGACCCCCAAGAATACTCAACAAAGTAGATTTCCCGGCACCTATAGGTCCGACTATTCCGTAAATCGCTCCACGATGAAATTTGAAGTTTTTTACCTTTAGATTTACAACATTATCCCTAACAACTTTTATATTATTCAATTCGTAAATCGGTACTTGTATTCTATTCATTTTTACATCTCCTCAAAAGAGTTTTTAATGAGGGAATATTATTACAAGGAAAATCAGAAGTTGGATAAATGTCTTATTGACTGGATTCCAGAAATCGTTCCACTTCGATGGCTGCCATGCAGCCGGTTCCTGCAGCTGTAATAGCCTGGCGATATACATGATCCTGAACATCACCTGCAGCAAAAACTCCTTCAATTGAAGTTGCAGTGGAATTATTACTGGTAACTATATAACCTTTATCATCAAGTTCAAGTAATCCATCAAAAAGAGTAGTATTAGGAGTGTGACCAATTGCCAAAAAAAGACCTTCACAAGAGAATTCCCTAGTCGAATTATCTACAGTACTTCTAAGGATTAAACCGGTTACACCGACATCCTTATCTCCAATAATATCTTCAACAACTGTATTCCATTCAAATTCGATCTTTGGGTTTTCCAGGGCTCTTTCCTGCATGATTTTAGACGCTCTCAACTCATCACGACGATGAATGACCGTCACCTTGGAAGCAAACTTGGTTAAAAATAGTGCCTCCTCCATGGCGCTGTCTCCACCACCTACAACTGCGATTTCCTTCTCTTTAAAAAAGAAGCCGTCGCAGGTAGCACATGCCGAAACTCCATGCCCCATGAGCCTTTCCTCAGCTTCCAGGCCGAGAAACGTTGCAGTCGCACCTGAAGAGACTATCAAAGTATCTGATTCATACTCTTCGTCACCGACGAAAACTGTAAAAGGTCTCTTCGACAGATCGACTGCCGTAACGTGCTCGAAATAACACTCCGCTCCAAACCGTTTTGCCTGATTACGAAATAATTCCATCAATTCTGGTCCCATGATGCCGTCCGGAAATCCCGGATAATTTTCAACATCCGTAGTAATAGTTAACTGTCCTCCCGGCTGATTTCCTTCGAAAACCAGCGGTTTAAGATTAGCCCGCGCCGCATAGATGGCAGCAGTTAATCCGGCAGGGCCGGAACCGATGATAATTATCTTCCTTGCCATTCAGGATCTTCCTCAGTTAAGGATACGATCCAAAACTTTAATAATGTTTCCCTTTGGAACTGATCCGACAACTTGATCGGTTACAGCTCCGTTATGTATGAACAGGAGAGTGGGAATACTCCTGACTCCGTATTTCATCGCCGTTTGCGGATTGTGATCAATATTTAACTTACCCACTTTAACCTTTCCCGCATAATCGGCAGCGATCTCCTCTACCATGGGAGTTATCGCACGGCAGGGTCCGCACCATTCAGCCCAAAAATCAACCAAAACCGGCAGATTTGACTCAAGTGCATCCTGCTCAAAGTTACTATCTGTGAATTCAACAGTATTGCTACCCATTATTCCTCCTTCTTTCAGAGTAGTCGCGAAATATATCCTACGAATTTAGCTTAACCAGAACAACCGTCAAAATATAGAAACAGTTTAATTTACAAGTTTAAGGAATTTCCTCTTTCCCACGCGGAGAATGCGAGGTTTATCCACTACAATTTCACTGTTAATATCGCTGATTTTTTCACCATCAATCTTCACACCACCTTGTTCGATCAGTCTTCTCCCTTCTCGTTTGGATGAAACGAGACCGGCATCGTGAATCACATTAAGCACTGCCACTGGAGACTTTTCCACAATATACTCATCTATTTCTTCAGGTTCATCACCTTCGACGAAAATTCTGTCGAAATTAGACTCGGCAGCTTTTGCAGCTTCAGGCGAGTGATATATTGTTACAATTTCTCTGGCTAATTGCCGCTTCATATCCCTAGGATTTTCGCCATCCTTCAATCGAGAATTGATATTCTGGAGCTCCTCAGCCGAAACATCTGTCGACAGTTCAAAGTAAGGGACTATAAGCTCGTCCGGAATAGAAAGAGTTTTGCCATACATATCTCCAGGCTCATCCGTTAGACCAATGGCATTATCGTACGATTTCGACATTTTCTTTACGCCATCTGTCCCTTCCATGAGAGGAGTCGTGATAACTACTTGGGGATCTTGATCGTAATCCCGCTGGAGATCTCTTCCCACCAACAAATTGAACTTCTGGTCAGTGCCTCCTAATTCTACATCGGCTACCAGTTCCACTGAATCCATTGCCTGGGCCAGCGGATAGAGAAACTCGTGCAGAGAAATAGGGATTTCACTTTTGTAGCGCTTTTCAAAGTCGTCCCGTTCCAGCATGCGAGCTACCGTATAGTGACTTGTGAGTCTTATGACATCGTTAAAATTCATAGCACTGAGCCATTCTGAATTATGAACGATCTTCAGTTTATCTACATCCAATACTGCCGAAGCTTGATCGATATAAGTTTGACCATACTCTTGTGCCTCTTCAATCGTTAATTGCGGGCGTGTTTTATTTCTGCCGGACGGATCGCCGATCATGGCTGTAAAATCTCCGATGACGAGGACTGCTGTGTGACCAAGATCCTGAAAGTGGTGCAGTTTTCGCAAAACTACCGTGTGTCCAATATGCAAGTCAGGACGACTGGGATCACAACCCAACTTCACAATCAGAGGTTTGTTGTTCTTTATGGCAGACCCAAGTTTCTGCTCCAGTTGTTCCTCGGAAATAATTTCATCCGTCCCTTGACGAATAAGGTCCATCTGTTCATTTATTTTGGGGTATTTAGTCAACTCTTCTACCGCCGACTTAGTTCTCGATCTAAGGCACGCTTGCGATCTTTTTCTGCTATTGCAGCCTTTTTATCATAACTTCTTTTACCTTTTGCCAATGCAATCTCAACTTTTGCCCACCCTTTCTTGAAATACATCTTCAACGGAATAATTGTATGATTTTTTACTGTCACACTGCGATCAAGTTTTCGAATCTCACGCTTATTCAGCAATAGCCGGCGATCTCTGTATGGCTCATGACCACTAAATCCGGTGTGAGAATAAGGTCCTATATGACAACCGATAAGATACAATTCACCGTTTTTCATCTTAGCATAAGCATCCTTGAGATTTGCTCTCCCCTCTCGCAGACTTTTTACTTCGGTACCAACCAATTCTAATCCTGCCTCGAATCTGTCCAGTATGTGGTAATCGTGGAATGCTTTTCGATTGGTGGTAACAACTCGTATATCATCATTCATTCTCGACGGAGAAAATAACTGCAGAACAGCATCAGTTACAAGCATAATCCTTGTATGATCCTGACTTAAAACCTAATTTTTCGCCGCTCTTTGAAGCCCGGATGGCGGAATTGGTAGACGCGCATGGTTCAGGACCATGTGGCCGAAAGGCTGTGCAGGTTCGATTCCTGTTCCGGGCACTTAAACAAATCCCCGCACATGCGAAGATTCTTATAAAAAATTGTTTATATTGAAATTAATTGCCAAAGACTTTTATCACCTTCTCCACCGCCCGCACAATATCCATTGTATCCTCTTCTGAACCCAGCAGACAGTTTTGCTTCAGCCAGATAGCTTCTCCATCTGCAATTCTCTCCGTCACCGGCAGAGAAATATTGTCGAAGTCAATCCCCTTCAGCCATGGATATTCAGCACTATTAACAATAAACAGCCGCTCTCGATAGAGAGGTACATAGCCTGAATAAACAGGAATACCTTCACCGTTTAGAGCCTCGAAAAACTGTTCACGAGACTTGTCACCGAAAAACTTCTTCAAGTAGCGGAAAATGTAAAGGTGATGAGAAACTCTGGTAGTACCCGGATATTTCTGTAAAATTGATAATCCTTCAATCTCCCCTAAAGCGTTGTCAAGGATTGCGGCATTGGCGTCGCGGACAGCCATGTCTCTCTCAAGCGAATCAATCTGCGCTGTCAAAAGTGCTGCAGGAAAAGCACTTAATCTAAAATTGCCTCCCAGGTGATCGTGCTCATACCACTCTCCATCTCGAACACGTCCGGCATTTTGATAAGAGAAACATTTATTAATGAACTCATCATCATCGGAGATTATGGCGCCACCCTCTCCGGCTGTCATATTTTTCGACGACTGGAAGCTGAAAATTCCTCCCAGTCCAAAAGCGCCGACCTTGCGACCTTTCCATTCGGTTCCGTGAGCTTGTGCAGCATCTTCAATCATGGCGATACCGCGCTGGTCGCATATTCCCTTGATGGCGGCAATATCAGCAGGATTCCCGGCGATGTGCACCGGCATGATTACCTTCGTCTTATCTGTGATTGAATTATCAAGTAGAGCCGGATCCATATTCAATGTATTCTCATCAATGTCAGCGAAAACAGGGACTGCATTTGCCATAAGTACCGCTGTCGCCGTCCCTACGAACGTATACGCCGGAACTATAACTTCGTCACCGGCTTTAACTCCCGCTGCTTTCAGAGAAACCCAAAGAGCTGCCGTTCCTGTGCTAACCGCCAGGGCATGGCGACTGTCGTGAAAATCTGCGAACTTCTTCTCAAACTGCTCCACCACCGCGCTTCCAATCCCCCACCGTTCATTCTCCAACGTATGAATGAGACTCTCCTTCATCGCTGCAGTTGGACGAGGCCATGAAGGGAACGGATCAGTCCGAACAGGATCACCGCCGTTAATCGCCAGTTTACTTTTTCCTGTCATGGTATTACAGCCCTAAACTCTTCATGAATGCTTCATTGTTGGGTTCACGTCCCAGAAACTCCCTCACCAAATCCATGGGATCTTTACTGCCGCCGGGCGCCAATACTGTCTCGCGGAAACGACGACCTGTCTCAGGGTTGAGTACTCCCTCCTCCTTGAAAACAGAGAACATATCCTGCGCCAGTACCTCCGACCAAGCATAGCCGTAATATCCGGTAGCATATCCGGCGAGATGACCAAATGACGCTATGCGGGCTGTACCGGGAGTTTCGTTCCAATTCAAGATGTCTTGATGCAGTCGTTGAGCGACATCTACAACAGACTCATTTTGAGGATCCCACTTCCCATCGTGGAGAGTCATGTCAATCGTGCCGAGAAATACTTGAAAGGCGTAATTACTACCTGAAGATTTGTTCTTTGCCGCTAGCATACGGTCCAGCAAATCATCCGGGATAGTCACACCGGTTTCGTAGTGCTTAGCAAATAGTCGGAGAGTCTTTTTATTCCACACCCAATTCTCCATGATTTGTGACGGTGCCTCCACGAAATCTCGGTCAACGCCGGTTCCGGAATAAATATAATAATCTGCTGTCGTCACAAGTCCGTGAATCAAATGTCCAAACTCATGAAAAAATGTTTCTGCTTCATCGTGGGAAAGAAGGGACGGCGTATCGCCAGTTGGCTTGGGAAAATTAGTAACAAGTGAGGCGATGGGCAGCTGATACTCATCTCCAAAGCGTTTACCTTTTACCATGGTAAACATTGCAGCGTGACTGTACTTATTGGCTCTCGGGTGAAGATCGAGATAAAAATGACCAATCAGATCTCCGGAATCAGAATCGTACATCTTGTACATGAGCACTTCGGGATGCCAGACGCTTGGATTTTCAACCGGCTTGTACTTTAATCCGAAAACTTGCTGAGTAATCTGGAAAAGACCTTTTAGTACTGTCTGGAGTTCAAAATACTGTTTAACCTCTTCCTCGTCCACTTGATATTTTTCTTCAGCACGGATATTCTCTAGGTAATTGAGCTCCCAATATTCGATCTCAGATGCCTTTACACCTTCATCCTTGGTTTTGAATTCAAGCAGTTCCGCTAGTTCCAAATCGGACTTTTCTTTCAGTGCATTCTTTAGTTCTTCTTCAAATGCCCAAACAGTCTCAGGTGTTTTGGGCATACGGTCTTCCAAGACATAAGCGGCGTATGAATCATAGCCGAGCATATCCGCCATTTTCTGACGTTCTGCTAAGAATTTCGGAATGAGTTCTACATTCTCATCCGCAGCCCGATTGAGGAATTTTTCGCTCAACGCTCTGCGTGTCTCCTCAGATTCAGAATAGTTCATAAAAATTCGCCTTGAGGGATAGCTGATGTCAATTTTGTAAACTCCGGCATTGGAATCAAACATGGACTCCTTATACGAATCCGGTGTCCCTTCCATCTGCTTTTCGGTGACGATGAGAGTATCTGCATACTCAGAGATGTTTTTCCCGAATTCTATGAGAAGCTGAGTCAGATTATTTTTAATAGTGGTGAGTTCTTCGCGCTTTTCCTTCGGTAATGCGATCCCCTGTCGCTCAAATGACCGAATCTCATCATCAAGATATCTTTTCTTCACCCCGGTCAGGTTTTTGCCTTCATCAGTTTCGCTAAAAGCTACGATGGCATTATAGAGATCTTCATTCACGGACAAATCATTCATGAATTTGGAGAAAAGAATCATGCTGCTGTCAGCTTCATCTCGGATTGCCGCAGACGTATGGACCTCGCTCATTAGCCCGGCAGGATTATCCACCTTGCCTGTAACATTATACAGGTTATCGAGGGGGAGGATTGTATTATCAAAAGTACGTGACCCATTAGGAACTGACAGCACTTTTTCAAGAATAGTAGCTGATTCAGCTAAAACAACATCCGTAGCAGCGAGGATGTCACCTTCCTGCAGATCTGCAAAGTTGACGGTCTCATTGAATCCATATAGCAGCGGATTTTGTCGCGAACCTGTTTGTGATGATTCCGCATCAAGCGGAACACAGTTGATTATCATCAGCGATAAGGCTAGGGCTGAATGGAAATAATTATGCATCTTGAACCTCCTCAAATTCAGTCGAAATGTTACCATTTCAATTCGATTCTCCCAACTCTAAAACTCTTCCATCCACACTATTAAAAAATATTCCCAAGATTTCAGCTATTGTCGGTGCAATATCTACTGTTTCTATGCTGTCTTGAATTACTCTATTATCGAAGTTATTCCCGGAGAAGAAAAGCGGTACATGCGTATCATAATCGTAAGGAGTACCGTGAGTCGTTCCAACTGAGCTGCGCAAGACGTAATACTCTTTGTTTATCAGAAATAAATCACCGCTCCATTTAGGATGGAACTGGTTTTTCAATAGTTGTCCGTCGTAATCAAGGGGTTCATCACTTGACAGCTGCTCTCGTGTGTATACCTTCTCGACCCACTCCTCTTCAAGAAGCTGAGGAATCACAACACGATTAAGTTCTTCCTGATTCAGTCCCTTTTCCACGAGCAAATCAAGATCGTAGAAAAGGGAACCGTTGGCGATTTTCTCTATATATTCTCCTTCTCCCCACTTCTCCGCCAGGCGGGTATTGATCACTGATTTCATGTTTCTGAACCGTTTGCCAAATCTTCCTGCTGCATGTCCCTGGGCTGTGGAGTGCTCCGGCATAGGAGCGCTTCCGTGATCGCTGGTTAGAACAATCAGTGTGTTCTCCAGTCCTACTTCCCTGTCTATAAAATCGAAGAACTCACCTAATTTTATATCCAGTCTGAGAAAGAGGTCCATAGATTCCTGGCTGAACGGACCAAAACGATGTCCTACACCATCGGTCATGGATATTCCCACCATCAGCATATCTGGATGCTTGTCCCTTCCAAGCTGTTCTTCTTTAATGATAAGTTCAGAAAGATCAATCGTCACATGATCCACCCACGGAAAGTCCCAAAACAGATCATAATTTGGTTCCTCACCTTCACCATAAGAAGGAAATTTGTGGGGAAATGTGGTTGAGTCATCCCAGGAAAAAGTTGCTTCAGGGGGATACTCATCTTCCCGGCAACGCTCTAGATAGAGTTTCTCATCGGGAATAAGACGTTCCCAGACAGTGCCGAAGTACTTATGGAGGGGACGACTTTTGTTGAATTCTATCAGCCAATCAGGATAAGAATCCATGTAATATGAAGAGGTGACATACTCAGCTCCGCCATTCGTCCAAAATACACCATCAGGATGTTTCCCGCCCATTAAGACAGCCGTCCGATCTTTACCCGCAACAGAAAATACTTTTGACTGATTGTCTGTTTCTTTCAGTATGTCACCTATTGTGGGTTTATTGATATTCCTGTATGACATGGGCTTTAACTCACTGCTTAAAATCCTAGAAAGTGTATCAGTGACCGGATAAAACATTTGGTTAGCTACACGATCGTATACATAGTTTCCCGTCAGACCTTCCCGTCCAGAGTGAACTCCAGTAGCCAGTGAGAAATGAGCCGACAAAGTAACCGTGTACGCTTGAGCATGCCGTGTTTCACTAAAATAGACTCCATTATCCATCAGATATCGAAACCCTCCGGAGAAAAGATCTCCCAAACGGTCAATTGTATCTTCTCTCATCTGATCAACAACGATATATACTACAAGCTTTGGCGGAGCTGAGTCATCAAATCCGAAAATGCGATAGATAACAATGGCCGCAGTTAATAATCCGATAACTGTATTAGTAAGTCGCATATACTTTAGGCTTTAAGAAAGGAGAATTTAATCACTTTCAGTCAGACTTGGGCAAGCTAATTCACTTTAAGTCTTAACTTATTAACCGCTTTTTCAATCCACATGTTCTCTCTATTTTCCCTTATGGTATTCACTACAACAGGCACAACCAATACCTTAAAGGGGTTGGCAATTATAATTGTTCTCATTAATCATTACCTCAACTTGAATATCACCGGGAACTATACAGGTTTTGCTAATCTGGCAATCTCGATCTTTTTTGTTTTAAGCGGCTACGGTTTATCGTTTTCCCTTAAAAGAAGATTTGGAGATACTTTCACCTCAAAAGGTGTCTTCCGTTTCTATTTCGACCGGGCAATCCGGATATTCCCCCTGCTTTGGCTGGCGTGGTTAGTTCAAAATGCAGTAACAGGTGAAGAACTCTCACCGTGGATTTTAGCAGGTGTCCACGGTCAAGAACATTATTGGTTCATACCATCACTCCTCCACTGCTACCTGTTGGCTCCTCTTCTTTTTCTGGGAATGAGAAAGCAATGGTGGAAAAGCGCTGCTATATTTTTGCTGCTCCTCCTTATTGTAAACGGTCTGGGACGTATAGGCATTTTCCCCGAAAGCTTGATAAAGTCTCTTCTTTGGATTAACGGTGAATATCGAGATATGTTTTTCCTCCATATCTTCCTTTTTCTAGCAGGAATGATGCTGCCTCATTTGATGAAACCCCAACTCGATTCATCTGAAAAAAGAAGGAATTTCCCTATTCGTTTCTGGACGTTAGCCATGCTCACTTTAGCTCTAATGATCTTTTTGAAGTACAATACTGATGAGTCGACTTTAGCAAAAATTGCTTGGCAACTTCTCCCGCTTGTCCCTCTGGCAGGTTTGGTCCATTTCGGAATTTCACATAGCGTCGTCAGTCGACCACTTGCTTTTCTTGGATCAATCTCATACGCAGTCTATCTTTTTCATCCCACCCTTTATAAGGGAGTAAGTATTATAGGCGGATATCCAAAGAACTCATCATTGGAATTATCCATTGTTGTTGGACTCTTTCCCGTATTCCTCTGGCTGGCATGGATATTGGAAGAGCTGGGAAGTAAGTTCGCACTTACTATTCGCATGATTATTAGAAAAAACGTAACATAATAATACTTATGAATACCAATGAACTACAGGGAACTTCGGACATGGCGACTTATCTCTATCAGAAAGAGGATTAACAATATGGATATTGGAAACACCTACAACCCCAGAATCGCTCAAGAGAATTTCGATGCTATTATTATCGGTTCTGGAATAAGCGGACTCGGGACAGCTGTATTCTTATCCAAAGCCGGCAAGCGCGTGCTCGTTCTCGAGAAACATTTCAAGATAGGCGGTTATACCCACACATTTAAACGCGACGACTACGAATGGGATGTGGGTGTTCACTATATCGGTGAAGTGGGCCGGAAGAATTCCCTTGTGCGACGAGTGTTCGATTACGTCTCCGATGGCAATCTCAAATGGGCTTCCATGGATGATGTATACGATCGATTTATCTTTCCGGACAAGAGTTACGGACTGACTGCAGGACGGGAGAACTTTATCGCAGGGCTGAACGACTGGTTCCCAAAGGAACGGAATGCCATAGTTCGATATATGGAACTTCTGGATGAGGCTGCCCATTCCGGTAGAGCCTTCTACGCTAAGAAGGTGATGCCGCTTCTCGCCAATCCGTTAACTGTTCGAAAATACATGAAGCTCGCTTCCCGTACAGCCAAAGCGGTCATTTCTGATCTAACGAGTGATGAAAAGTTATTGGGAGTTTTGACGTCCCAGTGGGGTGACTGTGGCTTGCCGCCGGGTCAGATCAGCTTCGGCATCATGGCGGGAATTGCTCGTCACTATCTCGAGGGAGGATTCTATCCTGTAGGTGGATCGCGACGGTTCGCCGAAACAATCGTACCGGTTATAGAAGAATCCGGCGGAACGGTTATTGTTAACACTGGCGTAGATGAGATTATCGTTCGGAATGGTATAGCAGTGGGAGTACGATTGGAAAACGGCGACGAACTCTCCGCTCCCTTGATTATCAGCAGTGCCGGAGTAGCTAACACATACGGCAAACTCCTCCGCACAGCTGAAATCTCTCGACCGCCTCTGACCAAAGTCGAACCGTCGAACGGCTATATCTGTCTTCATATTGGAATCAAAGAGTCGGCTAAGGCACTTGGGCTTCAGAACTCCAACCTATGGGTCCACGCAAGCTATGACCACGACCAGAACTATAACGACCATCTGAACGGTGGGATGACTTCAACACCGCGCTCTGCTTTTATCTCTTTTCCTTCAGCCAAAGACCCCACATGGGATGAACAACATCCCAATAGATGCACTATAGAAATAGTTACTCTCGCCTCCTATGACTGGTTCAAACAATGGGAGGAGACGAAATGGAAAAAACGAGGGGCGGAGTACTTGGAGAAAAAAGAAGAGCTTTCCGATGGATTGCTGAACATCCTCTACAAACACGTCCCTGAAGTACGTGGAAAAGTGGACTATGCAGAGCTCTCCACCCCGCTCACCACCCGGGATTTAGCCAACTATCCCCGGGGTGAACTTTATGGTTTAGCGCACACTCCTGAACGGTTCCAACAAAAATGGCTTCGACCCAAGACATCTGTGAAGAATCTCTACCTCACCGGTCAGGATATCATTAGCGCCGGTGTGACTGGCGCTCTTTTCGCGGGAGTACTCACAACTTCCGCTATTCTGAAAAAAAATGTGCTAAAAGAAATTTAACATCACAGAATTATAAATCTGCCTTTGGCTTGAAACATCCTAATTCAAATATCTTTGTACTCGGAGGTGCCTCATTAGATACTCTAACAGTTAACGGAATTGATCATTCATCACCCGGTGGTGCCGGACTTTATACGGCATTGGCTGCTGCTAAATGCGGCGCTGTCGTTACCCTTTTTGCACCCATACCCGATCCAATGCCTGAGGAAATTGCTCAAGTTGCTTCTATTGTCGAATGGATTGGGCAAAAAGTCTCTCCAGAGAATTTACCGAGCTTCCATATTATTCAGGAATCCGGTGATACAACCTACAAAAAATCATTTTTCGGCGCTGAAGAGACTTTAACACCCAATGATTTACCTGACGATCTATCTGAATTTGACCTGGTTCATGTAGCACCGCTTGGTAACAGTGCTCGACAGCTTCAATTCATTCATGCCTGCCGTGAGCGAGGTGCTAAACTTATATCAGCAGGAACAGGTAAACCGTTGATCAAAAACAACCCTGAATTGATAAAAGATGTTTTCGACGAGAGTGATATGTTTTTTATGAATGAGGAAGAAGCCAAAGTACTTTTCCCTGATCAAAGGAAAATTCAAACAAAGACCAGAAAAAATCTTTTTATTACAAGGGGCTCTAGTGGCACATCGGTTTATCTTGGCGATCACAAATATGATGTTGAAGCTGTAACTGTCAAAGCAGTGGACCCAACCGGAGCTGGTGATACGTTTTGTGGAGCTGCTATTTCTGGGATCGTGAGCGGAGATCATCCGGTAAAAGCAGCCATGAATGCTTCATCTTTAGCGGCAGAAATGATTACTGAGATAGGTCCAAGAAAACTACTAACTAATTCAAAACTACCGAGAATCAAAACCGATAACAGAGTCAAGGTAAACCAGAAACAAATTAATCTTACTGCAAAACTAATTTCAACACTTAAAGAGGAAAAGCCATTCGATTTTATTGCTTCTTCCCTCCCCCCTAATAAACATCCACTTACTGTAGATTTCTTTTTTATCACCACATTGCAGCAATTCAGCTTCTGGTCGATTAAGAACGATCATTACCATTTACCCTTGATTGACATCATTGGAGGTGAAGAACTAAAGGGGTCATTTTACCTCTTCATGGCTTACAAACAAAAACTGGATGACGACCCTGAATATTTTTCCCCGGAACGCCAAGCTAACCAGACATTAGAAGAAATGCAGATACTATTTCGTTCTGATGATGGACAAGATATCATGCCGGCAGTGGAACTCCATTGGGATGCTGCACGACGCTTTGGAAAAACCCTTCTGGAACTGGGCTGGACACCACAAAACATTCTGCGAACAGCCATGGAATCAAAGCTGCCACTGAAAACATTCCTGTCCATGCTGGACCATGTAGGCGGTTACCGGGAAGATCCATTACGAAAGAAAAGTTCATTGCTGGCAATGATACTGAATAACCGTCCAGAAAAATATTTTGAATTTGGAGAAGGTGAATTCTTACCTCCTATAATCGACTATCATTGTATGCGGTCCAATTTACGAATGGGACTGATCGATATATTAGATGATGAACTTCGGAGTAAACTGGAAAATAGAGCCTTAATTTCAGACAAACATGAATGGGCTGTCCGTTTCGCTGCATATAAGGCGGTGGAGCAGCTGCCAACTCTATCAGGAAGATCTATGGCAACAGTGGATGAATATTTCTTCTTTTCCCGAAAACGGTGCCCAGAAATGAGTGAACCTGAATGTTCAAATTGTAGTGCGGATAAGATCTGCGCTCACAGAAAGGAACTGTTTCAACCAGTGATTAGAACAGATTTTTATTGAGTTTCTTATAATCTGATTTATAAAGAGGGCAATCTGTATTCAATTCAGCCGCACTAAAAACTACAGTGAAAATATGATTGTCCTTAAAATTATGGGCGGTATTCTATATGGCGGCATCGAAGGAGCTGCAGCCGGATTCATTTACTCTTATAAGTTTATGTTCGCTCAAACCGCCTATCCAATTCATCAAGCGATAGATTTACAATAATCGGTCGCCCGTGCGGACAGTAATAGGGGTGTTTGGTGGCAAAGAGACGATCCACCAGATTCTGCATCTCATCCCTCACCAATGTATCTCCGGCCTTGACAGCCGCCTTGCAAGCATAAGACGCAGCAATCGCTTCCCTAAATGAGGCGTATTCCTGCTGATGCTCCAGATAATAGTCAATGATCTCCTTCAGCACCTGCTTCTCATTTCCCCACCCCAGTTCGTTGGGAATCCCTTCCACCATAACAGTATTCTTTCCAAAATCACTCAGTCGAAAGCCAATTTTTTCGAGATAAGGTAAAAGATCAACCAATGAAGCGTAATCATCAGCTGAAAACTCCACCACCTGTGGAAAAAGGAGCGTCTGGCTCGGCATGGGACTTTTATCCATAGCTGCCAGCGCTTGTTCGTAAAGGACTCGCTCGTGAGCCACATGTTGATCAATGATCACCAATCCACTAGTGATCTGGGATACAATGTACTTATCGTGAACCTGCCAGATGTTCTCCAGATTGATGAGCGGTTGCTCTTCCCGGTCTGACATGGTCCGGACATATTCAACTGCCCGCTCCAGGCTGTTTTCCCTGCGAGGCTTACCGGCACTCTCCAGTGGACGATCAAACGTGATTCCTGCTTGAGATATTTCAACTGTGTTAGCTTCAAAATCATGTGCTTCATGCGGAGAAAAATCCGGTGCTGTCGCCAAAATCTCTTTCAGCGCCTCAGTAACTGCGCTTTTTACCACATGGTACACTTTCCACTCGTCGCGGAAACGTACTTCGGTCTTCATGGGATGAACGTTCACATCCACAAATTTCTTAGGAACCTGAAGATTAAGGACAAAAAACGGGAACTCCCCACGAGATACAAGTGATCGATATGCTGAGAAGACTGCTGAGCTTAGAAGACGATCGCTTATCCATCGATGATTCAGAAAAATGTACTGCTCTCCCCGCCGCTTGCGAACGAGGTTCAGGTTCCCGATAAAACCATTAATTTTGAACGGCTCCTTCTCATATAGGACGGGAAGGACATTCTGCTTGTAAGTAGGATCATTCACTTGACCGATACGGTCTTTTAGAGAGTTACTTTGCAGATTCATCAACTCTTTTTCTTCAGATACCAATCGAAAAGCAATCTCAGGATAACTGAGGGCAAACCGCTTTACAGATTGAATGATATGCCGCATTTCAGTTTTTGGACTTTTCAAAAATTTCCGCCGAGCTGGCACGGAGAAAAACAGTTCGCTCACTGTGATGGCAGTCCCTTTGGATCGAGAAGACGGCTGCGGTTCGCCAATTGTCCCGTCTGTTATGGTCAGTTCATGACCGCTACCGGAGCCATCAGCTGCCGAGAGAATCTTCACTTTCGCTACGGAAGCAATACTGGGCAGCGCCTCACCGCGGAATCCGAGAGTACCGATCTGCTCCAGATCTTTTGCTGAGCTGATTTTAGAGGTGGCGTGCCGGGAGAATGCCAGTACCAGGTCTTCGGCGGACAAACCTTCGCCGTCATCGATCACCTGAATCAAGGTTTTACCGCCTCCCTTCACGATGATCTCCACTGATGAAGCATCGGCATCGATGCTGTTTTCTACCAACTCCTTCACCACAGACGCCGGGCGCTCTACTACCTCACCAGCGGCAATCTTATTTTTTAGGTCGTTGGATAGAACTTTGATTCTAGACATTATGCTCCAGCTATCACCTTCTCCACTTGAGTGATCACTTTTCTCTTCAATTCTGCAGCCGACCGCTCCAAATCGTTCACTTCGTCAGTGACACCCTTCTTGAATTTTTCATCCTCTATATCCGCCAAGTTGATGAGCACATTCAGCCGAGCTCCACGGAGGCCTGCCAGGGCTGCTTCCGCTGCCACACCGGCGTCACTCACTGATGCTGCCAGACCTTCCCGGGCGACCACATCTGCCAAGTCAAGCACCTCACTACACAGTTTGGCTATTTCCAGTGGAATCTTTGTGGCGGCTTTGGTCGATTCCTGAACAGCAGTATGTCGAGCCGTCTTCTGCTCATCTGTTTTTTTCGGTAGTCGCATGGCTGCCATCAACTCGTTGAACGCTTCCGTATCAGCGTCCACTAGAGTTGAGAGGCGATCCTTCAATTCCTGCGCTTTAATACCCAAATTTTCCATTTGGGACTTCTTTTCTTCCATCCCCTTCTTTCCATGAGTCAATGCCGCAACCATACTGGCCAGGGCGGCAGCAAGTGAGCCCAAAAGAGCGCTTACAGATCCGCCGCCGGGAGCGGGGCTGTCCGTGGAAAGTTCTTCTACAAAGTCCTTTACCGTCATGGATATAAGTCCTCCCTTATCGTTTCTAACTGCATATTCGATGATCTTTTCCTGAGCCACGAAGGGTGCCACATCATTAAGTCCCAGAGACTGAACAGCAATCTCCACCAGTTCGCTCACCGGGACACCAGACGTCCTCCCTTGTTTTTGCAGATAGTGCCTCCCAGCCATTAGGAGCGCATCCAGCGGGATCAGGCCCACGAGCTCGCTTCCTGTTACTCTCAGACCCCTTTCCTCTGCCAACCTGCAGGCAGCGTCATAAACTTCGTGGATTGATGAAACTTTGTAATTCGTAAAATTGATAGAAATTTGTGCACGGCTGTAGGTATCTACATACCACCCAACCGCCTTCACATCTTTGAACATACCGAGTACTTTTACTGCTTTACCCTTCTCATCGCGGACGATTTCTCCATCGAGGAGATTTTTGGATATAGGATTGGGATTGCGTTTGCTTCTTCCCTTTTCCCTGAGCTCAAAGGCAATGTCTGTGGCCCACCGCCCATCTTTGGTGTTGAGGTTAATATTGTAGGCGATAAGAAACTCTCGGGCACCCATGATAGTAGCTCCACTTTGAGCATTGAATTCTGGAGCACCGAAATCGGGTTTCCAATTGGGATCCTTTAGTTTCTCCTCAAGTCCTTCATATTCACCGGCTCTGACAATTGCCAAATTTTGGCGCTCAGGAGTAGCAGCAGCGTGCTCATAAAGATAGACCGGTATTGCCAGCTCATTCGCCACTCTCTCTCCCACTTCCTTTGCATACTCGACGCAGTCGTCCATGGTAACTCCGCTAACCGGTACAAAGGGACAGACATCCGTAGCTCCCATCCGGGCGTGAGTTCCTTCATGAGTCCGCATGTCGATAACTTCGGCAGCCTTGGCGATGGCCTGAAAAGCGGATTCCTTCACCGCCTCCGGGGAGCCCACAATGGTCACCACTGTCCTATTCGTATCTGCTCCGGGATCTACATCTAAGAGAGTTACGTCATCAACTGCCTCAGCAGCATCTGTGATGGCACGGATTTTCTCCAGGTCATTCCCTTCACTGAAGTTCGGTACACATTCTACTATCTTATCCACCATTCTTACCTACGACAGATTAGATAGATACCACATAAAGCCTAGTACGATAGCTAATATTAAAATCAACTTCCAAATTGTTTTACTTGGTTTCCTTCTTTCCATGATTCGCTTGAAGTGTACTTCGTGAGTCATGACATCAGTCCAAAAGTAAACAGTTCAGAGAAAAACTTGACAAACGGTCCAATGAATGACCAGAAAATGGAACGACCTGTCATCATTCCCATCATGATGAGTCCCATGAGTGCCCACGGACCGTACATTTCCATCTGATCGGCAATGTGCTGAAATTGGTATGGCAACAGTCCGCGGAGGACTTTCGAGCCGTCCAGCGGGGGGATGGGAAGCATGTTAAATATGGCCAGTGCCAGATTGATGTACAAACCGTACCACAGCATAATTGCGAGAGGAATATTAGGAGGCAGATAAGGTGGCGGTGGTGCACCGGGATAAAATGTCGAATAAAGTATTCCAAAGATAAAAGCCAGCACCATGTTCGCTCCCGGTCCGGCCAGAGCCACCCAGAGCATATCTTGCTTGGGATTTCGGAAAT
>MDSZ01031286.1_pt1 | contig 37929 bp, 40 predicted proteins | sample 811201 | NCBI WGS metagenome assembly MDSZ01 (sample SAMN05326647, study PRJNA326480) | marine metagenome | isolation source: seawater | place: Indian Ocean: North | collected 2010
TATGGAACTCAAGACGAATTACACAAAATATACAATTTGGACAAAAAATATTTAATTAATGTTTCTAGAAAACTATTGTATAAGAAGTAAATTTTATGTTTAAAAATTTTGCCAAGGTAAAAACACCCACAACAAACAATGAATGGCTGAGTCTGTCTAAAGAAAAGAGAGTAGAATTAATTAAATTAGAACTTAAAAAAAAAAAAATAGACAATTTCGAGATATATGATGCACCAGATGATGGTAGAATTATTTTTAAAGTCACAGATCCAATTCAATCAAATAAAAGAGGTTTATTATTACTTGATTTAGAGGAACAATTAAAAAAAAAAATTAATAATGGTTTAACGGTTTGGCTTGAACCAGTTGGTGACAAAAGTAAATTAAGAAATTTAAGAGGAATAACTTTTAAAAATATTTAATTATGAATAAAAATAATATTGATCAGAATAACTCAGTACAAACTAATCAAGGCGAGTTAATTCTAGACTCTCATAAATTGTCTTACCATTATGATAGAGTACAATCTTGGGAAAATGGTGAGAAAATTGCTCCAATAAGTGTTGATATGGCTTTATCTAGGGCATGTGGTGCTATGTGTTCCTTCTGTTATGCCATGATACAGGAGCCACAGGAGAGAGTTAATATAAAAACAAAAGATGCTCTAAATCTATTGGATGATTTTGCAGAAATTGGGGTTAAATCAGTTTCCCTCGTTTCAGATGGTGAGAGCACTTTGTCCAAAGCATATGTTCCATTTATTCAGCATGCTTCTAACATTGGAATTGATATTGCAAATGCAACAAATGGTTGGGAATTTGAAAAAGAAAAAATAGATCAGGTATTACCACACATGACTTGGGTAAGGTTTACAGTTGCTGCAGGTACACCAGAAGGTTATTCAAAAATAATGTATAAAGGAGAAAATTTTACAGAAGTTTTTGATAGGGCCATGAAAAATATCAAATATGCAGTTGAGCTAAAGAAAAAACTTAATCTTAAAGTGACTTTAGGAATACAAATGGTTCTTATGCCAGATTTTAAGGATGAAATTTTACCATTTGCCAAACTAGCTTTAAATTTAGGAGTTGATTACGGAGTTATTAAACATTGTTCTGATGATGAGATGGGCACACTTGGTGTCGATTATGCTAAGTATGAAGAAATGTTTCCCCTTATAAAAAGTGCTGAAAAAATGAGCAATGAACAAACTAAAATTATTGCTAAATGGAAAAAAATCAAAGACAAAGGTGTTTCTTCTTATAATAGACTTTATGGACCTCAATTTCTTTTACAATTAAGTGGTTCAGGTTTAGTTGCACCAGCGGGACAATTTTTTAATGCTAGATACTCAAAGTTACATATGGGCAATTTTACTGAAGAGAGATTTATAGATATTTTTAAATCTGATAGATATTCAAAAATAATGAATTATATAGCATCACCAAGTTTTGATGCTCAAACAATGATGGGAACTTTGCCAATAACTCATTATATAAATGAGTCTTTAAACAATCATATTACTGGAATCAAAAGGATAATGCCAAGCAATGGATCAAAACCACTACATGTTAACTTTCTTTAATTGAGTTGTGATATGAAAAAAAAAAAAATATTAGTTTTAGGTAGTACCGGTTTATTAGGAACCTCATTGGAAAAGGTTTTTATAAAAGATAAAAACTTTACTTTCATTGGACGTACTCACTCTGATCTAGATATCACAAATAAGAAACAATTGGAAAAGTGTCTCAATAAATATAAACCAAATTTTGTAATCAATACTGTTGCATTAATTGGTATTAAATATTGTGAACAAAATCCAAAAAAAACTATTGATGTTAATGGTTTATCTGTATTTTATCTTTCGAAATTGTGTAAAAAATTGAATATTACTTTAGTCCAAATAAGTACACATGCCGTGTTTGATGGTTCAAAAACTAAACCTTACACTGAAAATGATAAAACTTATCCACTGAATATTTATGCCCACGCAAAGCTAATAGGTGAATATTTTGTGAAAAATAATTTAGATAAATATTTTATATTAAGAATGCCTACTATGTATGGACCAAGAAGAAATAAATCTCTTGGGTTTGTTGATAAAATGATAATAAATATGAAAAATGATTTAAACCTTAATGTAGCAGGAGACAGGATAGATTCTCCTTCATACGCTATTAATATTGCATTTAAAATAAAAAAAATAATTAAAACAAAAAAATATGGCACATATCATATTTCAGATAGAGGACACACATCATATTTTGAATTTATTAAAGAATTAGCTAAGAAGATAAAATTTAAAGGAATGATCAAAAAGGCAAAAGATAATGATTTTCCATCTGCAGCACCAAACCCTTTGAGAGTTGCACTTTCATCTAAAAAAGGAAGTACAGGTGTTCATTGGAAAAAAGCATTAACCAGATTTATTAGTGACGAAAAATTAAAATGTTAGATGTAAAAAAGGAACTAAATTTAATTAATAAGAGACTAGGCATAAGCGACATAAAGGATATAAATTTCTTTCCGAGATATTTAGAAATAGAGGCTTACGATGGTTGTAATTTCGATTGTATAATGTGCCCACTTGGAAAAAGTATTTATAAGGGTGGAGGAGGCATTTCATTAGAATTATTTGATAAAATAGTTTCTGAAATTTCAAAATATAAAGATTGGATAAATTTGGTTTGTTTATCAAGAAATGGTGAGCCTTTACTCAATAAAAATATAGCTATTATGGTAAAAAAATTAAAACTTGCTGGAATAAAGAGAGTTAACTTTTCAACAAATGCTAGCGCTTTAAATGAAAAAAAATCTTTAGAGTTATTAAAAGCAGGATTAGATGAGATAAGATTCTCTATAGACGGTCACACAAAAGAAACTTTTGAAGAGGTTAGAAAAGGCGGCAAATTCGAGAAAGTAATAAAAAATTGTTTAAATTTTATTAATTTAAGAAATAAATTAAATGCCAAAACTCAAATACAAGTAAGATTTGTAGAACAAAAAAAAAATGAGAATGAACTTACTGAATGGAAAAATTTTTGGTTATCAAAACTAAAAAAAACAGATGTTGTAGCATCAAAAAAAATGCATTCTTGGGGAAATAAACTTGAAAATTTTGAAGGAAGTATAGATTCTTCATTAGAGGCTCCATGTATCTCACCATTCTCGACTCTAGAGATACTTTTTGATGGAACTGTTCCTCTTTGTGGTTGCGATTACAAGCCTACAGTAAATTTAGGAAATGTAAAAAATAATTCATTAAAAGAAATCTGGAACAGTGATAAATTCAAAGAAATAAGAGATAAACATGCATCAGGAAAAAGAAATGATATATCAATATGTATTGGTTGTGAAATATGGAATACAAAAGTAAAAAGCATTTATTATAAAAAATAGTTGCTCTAATAAATTATCGTTTAATGAAATTCTCAGTTGCTGCGATTATACTTCATAAAGGAAAATATCTATTCCAAAAAAGAGACAATAAATCGAATATATTTTATCCAAATTTTTATGGACTTTTTGGAGGGGCCAGTAATAAATATGAAAAACCAAAACAAGTGTTAAAACGTGAATTATATGAGGAATTAAATATTAAATTTAAAGATATCGAACATTTAATAAATTTAAAGTTAGACTCAAGAAACTTCAATCCAAAGACTGCATCAATATTTAATAGACATTTTTTTATTTGCAAATTACCAAATAATTTTAAAAGGAATATTAATTTAAAAGAGGGTCAAAATTATAAATTTATGAATATAAATCGAATAAATAAAAATGAATTATCGCCCTTTGATTATGCTGTTACAAAATATTATGACTTGCTGAAAAAAAATAAAAAAATAATTCCAAAAAAGTATTTAAAAAAGAAAATTAAATTATTTTAAAGTAAATTGAACCTAATTTTAAATAAATCTAAAATAGTTCTATAAAGCTGGTAAAAATTAAAAATACTTGATTTTCCACTTTTTCTTTCATTTAATTTAAGCGTTCTTATTTCATATTTTTTGTTGAGTGATAGTAATTTTATTGTCAATTCTGCCATCCAAAACTGACTTTCTGATTTTATTTCTATTTTCTTAAAATGTTCTTTTTTAATTAGAAATAAACTATTGTAATATGGCATTTTCAGATTAAAAACTATATTCACCAAAATGGTAAAACTATTTGAAACAAATTTTCTAAAAATTCCTCTTTCAATTACATGTTTTGTAAATATAAAATCATAATTATAGTATTTTTCCATCATTTTTGTTATTTCCTCTGACTTTAAATTATTATCAGATGGCATCCACCAAATATATTTTTTTTTTGAAAATTTTATTCCTTTCTGAATTGAATTGCTTAAACCAATATTAGTTTCATTATTAATTATAATTATATTTTTATTTTTTATAGAAAGCTCTTGTAATTTGCTTAAGCTATCATCTGTACTACAGTCATTAATAAAAATTATTTCATAATCTTTAAGATTAATTAAATCGATTGCTTTTGAAAGATTTTTGTATGTACCGTTAAGATTTAATATTTCGTTATATACTGGAATAATAATTGAGATAGACATTTTTATTATTAGATATATATAATTTATTTAATAGTTAAATTCTTTTATACATTTTTTAAAAATAAAGATATTAAAATGAAAAAAGTAATTTGTTTTGACATAGATGGTGTTATTTGTAAGACAAAATTGAACAACTATAAAACCAGCAAGCCTATTAAAAAAAACATAAAACTGATTAATCAATTATTTAAAAGTGGCTATTTTATCAAAATTTATACTGCAAGGTGCATGGGTAGAAATTTAGATAATAAAAAAAAAGCAGAGAAACAGATAAAAAAATATACAATTCGACAATTAAAAAATTGGAATGTTAGATATGACAAAATTTTTTTTGGAAAACCAAGCTTTGATTTATTTATTGATGATAAATGTATATTTTTTAATGAAAATTGGCACAAACAATTGAAAAAAAAATAAATTTTTCATAACTGCTAGTACCATACTTTGTATAAATTAAATAATGAGTTTTCTTTAATAATTATTTTTTTTTTATAATTTAAAATAAATCCCATTAAATCGTCGTATAATAAAGTATCAAAATGAGAATTAATTTGTCTACCAGCAATATTTACAATATTTTTTTTGTTATTATTTAAATGTCGTTTTATTAGTCCATCAACATGTTTTAAATATCTTTTTTCAATTAAAAAATATTTAATCTTTTTTTTTTTGAAAAATTGAATTTTTTTTTCATCACTTTGAAGCAATGGAAATGTTTGTTTGGTTATTGCATAGCCATACCGCCATTCAATATAGTCAATATTATTATATTTTTTAAAATCAAATAAATATGGTCTTGATACTAAAAGCAAAGTCTTTTCAAAGTTAGTAATAGACGCAACTTCATTAATTTTCTTTTTGTAGTCCTTTGGGTATAATTCCTCAGTTTTAAAGTATTTATTGGCAGATTTATAAAATTTAAAATAATTTCTATCAATTAGGTATGAAATATTATTAAGTGAATTATGAAAAAAATAAGTAATATTATGATTTGCTCTAATTGTAATCAATATCAATAAGAATAACAAAACTATTGATTTAAAATTTTTTTTCACAGCTGTTAATTGGTTAAAAATCTTAATAAAAATAAATGCTGCATAAACACTGAAAAAAGGTTGCATATATCTAAAAAAATTTGACTTATCTGAATATGAAATTTTAATGTAAAATAATAGACACATTAAAAATGATATAATCAAGCTTAATTTAAAAAATTTATTACTTTTACTTATCAAGAAATATGCAACTGTAAGTAAAACGCAAAGCAATAATTGCCTAGAATATATATATTCTAGTAAATTAAATTTATAAGTGAAGTTTAAATTTAAATCTAAAAAATAATAATTTTTCAAATAGTGATATGGACTACTTAAAAAAGAACTTATTGGTGTACCAAATGTTTGATAACTATAAATAAACCAAGGCAAAAATATTAGAAAAGAAATAAGCAATGGTTTAATTATTTCTTTTAGTAATATTTTTTTTTTAATAAACTTATTAATTAGCAAAATTAAAATCAAACAATTTGTAAATGAAGCAATATTTGTAAATTTAAGAATGATCAACAAAGAACTTAATGCAAAAACTAATAATAAATTATCATTATTTTTATAAAACTTTTCTATTTCAAATAACGTAAATAATAACAAACCAATAACAATTAATTTTGGTGTGTTTGTTTCTTGAGTTGTGGTTGTAGCTAAAAAAACTGTAACTATTGAGATAGAATAAAAAAAGAAATTATTTTCTTTTAAATTTCTTTTTAATGTAAATAAAATTATTGTTGTTCCAAAAAAAAGATCAAAGAACCATGAACTATATAGGTCTGATACTGAAATAAATAATGAGTTTAAAGTTGAAAAAAGAGGGTAAGAGAAATACAGTCTATGTTGTAGATCGGCATTATATAAGTTTGTTTTGTGTATAAAGTTGTTTATTAAATAAAAATATCCATTTAAGTCATCTAAAGTATAAAAATTATTTTTCAATGATGCACAGATAATAAACAAAAGAATTATATATATAATGATGTTTTTAGAGCTAATTAAATTCTTTGGGGCTGTTTTTTTATACAAAAATAGTAAAAGATAAGAAATTGATAATATTCCAAATAATATCTTAATATCAAATATTTTTAGTGAAAGAATAACTCCTATTAAAATACTTAAAGAAAGAATTCCAAAGATTATATTTATTTCGATAAAATTTTTTTGTTTAAAAAATAATCTATTTGAAATATACCCTACATTTACAATACCAATAAAGATCAACAAAAATAAGGATAATATTTTAAAAATTTCTATTAAATACATTCAAATAATTTTCAAAAGATTATAATTTGTAATCACAAATAATTCGAAGTAGGAAACTAAATCTTTATTTATAATCTAAAAATTCCTTAAAATATTTGCTTAAAAGTATCTTTCTCCATTCCTCTCAGTTTAGATGCTTCAATATAGAATTTTTCTAGACTTATATTCTTTTCAAACGCTTCTTTTGCATAATTATCAGTTATATTTAGTCTTCCTGAAATAATAGTATACAAATTTCTTATATTTTTTAATTCAAAATGGTCTTTTTCATTATAAATAAAATTTAAAAGTTCTATTAAGTTTTCATTTACAATTATGTGCTCTAAAGATAAGTTACCACCACCTTTTCCAAGTCCAAGTATTGAGGTATCGGTTATATTTATACCTTTTTCTAAGCACACATAATAATTTAAAAGAGCTCTATTAGTATGATTGTGTAAATGAAATCCGGAATATATATTATTTTCTTTCAATATATTTATACTACTTTCAAATTTACTATAATCCTTTATTAGGTTTAAATTACCGTGACTATCAGCAAAATATACGTAATAAAAATTATGTTTAATAATTTGATTAGTAATATTCTCAAGTTCTCTTTGTGAATAGTTTGTACTATTTATAATTTGAATTGACACATCAAGATTTGTTTTTTTTTTTAGCTCGTCTGAAAATTTCAAGGCATTTTGAAAATCTTCTTTTCGAGACGTCATTCTGATAATATTTACAGGAGTTTGATTCTTTTTTGGATATTTAGAGGCATCTTTTTCACAATAATGATAGTCAATTATAATACTTACATTTTCTTTATTTGTATTTTTAGTGATCTTTTCTAAATGATTAAAGTTAAAATTGTAGAATGGATTTTTACTTTTTGCAGTCTGCATCCAGTATCCCAACTCAATATATGGAATACCAAACTTAGTCATTAATTCATAATATCTTGCGGCAAATTCTAAATTCCAATTAAAATCTTTTGTAAACCCACCATCTCTTAATGTACAATCTAATATTTTCATGAATTCAATATATATATATAAATATTTATTACAAATTATCTGTCCTCTAAATTTTTTTCATTAATATTAGAACTTTTTTTATTTCATAGAAGTTATTAATCGCGTATTTCTGAGAAATATGCTTTTGAGGCATGTTGGTATATCCATTTTTTACTAATATAAAATCTGCTTTTGATATATTTGCAAAATCATAATCAATATTGCTGTCACCAACAATTATAACATTTTTTTTTTGAATTTTTGAATTAATGGTAATTAAATCAAATAATTTTTTTGATGGTTTTTTAAAATTTGTGCTGTCTGATCCATAAATTTTATCAAAATAATTATAGATATTAAGTTTTTTTAAAATTTTATGTGAATAAATTTCTTTTTTATTTGTGCAAATAATAAAATTAAATTTACTTTTATAATTCTTTAAAAACCATCTTAGACCTTTTTTGCATGAAATATATTTTGTGCAATTTTTCGAATATATTGAATGAAAATTTTGATCAATCTTTTTTAAAAGAAAATAATTACTTTTATTTAAATTATTTTTTATAAAAAATTTACTTCCTTTACTTGCATTTTTTTTAAAGTAATGAATATTAATTTTTTTAATTTTAAATTTTTTAAAAGCGTAATTAAAAGATGATATAATACTCTTTGAACTATTAATTATTGTTCCATCTAAATCAAAAATTATTGTCGTCTTTGACATTTTATAAATAAAATTTTGATTTAATAATCTTTTTTGCCATTTCAAAGTCTGAGTAATTATCTAAATCTAAAGATTCAGGATAATCTATTTCATAAAAATAATTTCTATTAGTTATCCTTTGAAGGCCATTTTCTAAAAAAATTTTTTTTTTAAAAATAAAAAAGGCTCCATTTAAGTGAATAATTTTTTTTAATTTTTGAGTTTTTTGAATTATTTTAGGGTTAAAATTTATTGGAACATATTTTGTTTCCTTATTTAAATATGAGAAATTTTGTACCATTGTACAAGATGATACACTATCAAAGTCTTTCAGCTTTTTAGTAGCATTTTTCAAAGTCTTCAATTTTAAAAATGGTGAGGTTATGTGTGATGATATAATAAATTCGTCTTTAATAGCAAAATTAATTATAAAGTTTTTTAACATTAATGGTGTTGGACTTTGAAATTTACTATTTTCTAAATTAATAAATTTTTTCTCTCTTTTATAAACATATACATGCTTTAACGATGTATCTTTTTTACAACTCTTTATTATTTTATCACTATCAGTATCCACAAAAACTTTAAATTCTTTAAACTTTCTTAAAACATATTTGTAGAGAGGTACATTGTCTAATTTTAAAAAATTTTTATTTTTAACTCTTTCAGAGTTTTCTTTGATTATAAAAAAAATTTTCATGTTATGAATAAAGTTTTAATAAGTTATTTTATTTTAAAATATCTTTAATTGTGTCACAAATAAAATCAACTTCTTTATTAGATAATGATATTCCACTTGGTAAGTATAATCCGTATTTTGATATGAAATCGGAATTAACAAATTTTTCTTTTTTATTAATATATTTTTTTAAAATTGGCTGTTTATGCATTGGGTAAAAAAACGGTCTTGTTTGAACATTTTTTTTTAATAATTTTTTTGCAACTGTTGTTGCTCTTAAGCTTTTAAACAATATCCCTACAACCCAATAAACATTTTTTTTATCTTCAAAACTTGGTGGCTGAATAAATATTCCATCTAAGTGTTTAAGTCTATTATAGTATCTTTTCCCAATTTCTATTTTTCTATTAATAATATTATCCAGTCTTTTTAACTGGCTAAGACCTAAAGAGGCTTGAATATTAGATAATCTATAGTTTGAGGAAACTTCATTGTGTTTAAATCTTTCAAAGCCTTCACCAAAAGATAAATTTCTCAAGCTTTTACAGGCTAACATATATTTTTTATTACTTGTTATTATCATTCCTCCTTCCCCAGTTGTAATATGCTTATTAGCATAAAAACTAAATGTACTAATATCTCCATATGATCCACATTGCTCTTTCTTATATTTATGACCCAACATTTCTGCTGCATCTTCAATAAGTATAATTTTCTTTTTTTTACAAATACTTTTAATTTTGTCTATTTCACACGGATAACCATATATATGAGTTGCTATAATACATTTTGTATTTTTATTAATTTTTTTTAAAATTTGATCAAAACTCATATTCCAAGTTTTTCGATCACAGTCTACAAAAACTGGAATACAATTATTTTTTATAACAGCTAATGCAGATGAGATTATCGTAAAATTTGGAATAATTATTTCAGAATTTTTTTTTAGGTTTAGTGATTTTACTGCAATTTCTAAAGCTGTTGTTCCATTAGATACGCATATGCCATATTTTTTATTAATTTTTTTTGAGAATTTTTCCTCAAATTTTTTCACCTCTGGACCATCTGAAGAAACCCATCCTTTTTCTAGGGCTTTTTTTACAGAGTAAATATCTTGTCTGGTAATAATTGGTTTATTTACAGGTATAAATTTATTTTTTAATTTTAATTTTGCTTTCATCAATTGGTATAAACTTTTCTTTATCTTTTTTCTCTATATAAGGCCCTTGTTTTATTTCAATCATTTCTATTTTTTCTAAAACTTTAAAACCATGAGCACCATCAATCAAGATAAGTATCGATTTATTTTTGATAACTTTGCTAAACAAATATTTTTTAAATTTTGTGTAAAAGTCAACTCTTAGCTTTCCTTTTATAATATAAATAACTTCAGTTGTTGCTGACAATTTTCTTATCACTTTGTTGTGTACATGAGGTAAAATTTTTTTATCTTTATGATGTTTCATGAATCCAACTTGTTGATTAAATGAATTTTTTGTGAAGAAGCTAATTCCTTTTTTTTTGAATGATGAGGGAGTAATAATCATTGCAAAAGTTTTATTTTTAAATTTTATTTCTTCGACCATTAATTAATCCTCAATTTTGTAATTATAACTCTTATAAAGTAATGAATTGCAAGTCTAAAGAATTGAGAAATATTAGGTGCTGTTTTAGAATTTGACAAAACCTCATCTACCTTTTGAGTATAGGGTATCTCCTTGATATAAAAATTTGATTTATAAATTCTGTACATAAACTCGATAAAAAACTCGCCATGACCATATCCAAACGGTAAAATTTCATTTAAAACTTCTTTTCTCATTAAAAAAATTCCACTTGAAAAGTCTTTAATTTTATTTGTTAAATAAAATCTGCAAAAAGCATTTAATATTCTACTGGAAAACACTCTTAATATATTCCTTTCGTCTCTACCTCCAGCTACGTAGCGTGATAGAATAACTAAATCATAGTTGTTTTCAATTTCTTTTATCATTGTTTCAAATTTATCAATGACATATTCCATATTTGTATCCAACCAACCAATATAGCTATTTTTACATTTCTGAATTCCACAACAAAATGCTGAGGCCAAACCTCTTACTTTTTTTCGTTGAATCAAAACTAAGTTTTTATCGTCAATTTTATTGATAATTTCTACTGTTTTGTCTGACGAGTTATCATCTACGATTACTATTTCTGCATCTTGAAATTTATTTCTTATTTTTTCAATTGTTTTTTTTATAAATAGTTCCTCGTTAAAAGTGCATAAAAGGAATGATATATTTCTCATTTAATTCTTTTTAAAGCAGATTCGATCATTATCTCTATCAATTTATCTAAATCTGTATGCACCTTGTAGCCAAAAGTTTTTTTTGCTTTTTTTGTATCGGCTATTAAATTGACTGTTTTAGCGGGTCTAAAAAGTTTTTTATTAATTTTTAAATGATCTTTATAATTTAGTCCAAGTTTTTCAAAAGTTTTTTGTAAAAATGTTTTAACAGAATTATTTTTGCCTGTTCCAATTATAAAAAAATCTGGATTTGGTAATTGCAAAATTCTCCATGCATAATATACATAATCTTTAGCATATCCCCAATCGATTTTAACACTTATATCACCTAGTTCTATAAATTTTTCTTTTTTTCTAAAAATTTTGCAAGCAGTTTCAATAATTTTTTGAGTTACATAATCTGATCCTCTTCTTGGGGATTCGTGATTAAAAAAAATAGCTCCATATATTTTTAATCCATATATTTGTGTATACATTTTACATAAATAAAATACATTACTTTTTGCAAGAGCGTATATACTTGTTGGACTTACATTGGTAGTTTCATTAAGTTTTTTTGATTTAGAATTTCCGAATATATTTGATGAAATTGGTTGAAAATATTTAATTTTTTTATCAATATCTCTTATGTTTTCAAGAATAGTTAATACACTGTTAACTGTTACATTATATGAATAAATTGGGATATCGAAGCTCCACCTAACGTGATCTTGATCAGCAAAATTATAAATTTCATTTGGTCTAATATCTTTAATAATTTTTCTAACTGAGATGTGATCTAATAAATCTCCATTTACTAAAAAAAATTTTTTGTCAAAAATTTTTTTATTATTTATTAAATGATTAATATTTTTTGTATTTCCTGTTGATGATTTTCTTATCATCCCAAACACATTATAATTTTTCTTCAAAAGTAACTCGGCACAATAAGATCCGTCTTGACCCGTTACTCCAAATATTAAAGCTTTTTTTCTCATTTTTTAATTATTCTAAATTTTGGAAATGGCACAATAAACTTACCTCCATTTTTTAACCATTTATCTTCTCTTTTTATAAATTCTTTAAGAAATCCCCATGGCATGACTAAAAAATAATCTGGATTTAGTTGCCTTGCTTTTTTTTCTGAGATAATTTTTATTCCTGTTCCAACTGTGTATTTACCCCATTTCTCTGGACTTCTATCAGCAGCATATTTAATCAACTTATTGTCTAAATTAAAGTATTGTAGAATTGTATTCCCTTTTGTTGAAGCACCATACACAAAAATTTCTTTTTTTTTCTTTTTTTCCTTTTTAATAAAATTTACAGTCTTTATTCTCGATAATTTTACTCTATCTATAAATTTTCTAACATCTTTTAATGAAGTATTTTCTCTTACTTTAATCGATTTTTTTTTAAATTTTTTCGCATAAATTCTATAACTTCCAGCGTTAACGTCATTTTCTTCCACCTTAAATATCTCGAAACCGTTTGTTTCAAATAAATAAATTAGAGATTTGTATGAATAAAATTCGAGGTGTTCATGGCAAATATTACCTAAATCATTTTTTTGTAACATTGATTTTAAACACATCAATTGTGCTATAAATATACCATTATCGTCTAATGCTTTACTAATATCTCCAATAAATTTCGAAGGATCATCAAGATCATAAAACATTCCAATTGCGGTAATTAGTTTTGGTTTTTTTAGATTATGCTTATTTAAAATATAATCAAGCTTCTCAAAACTCCAAAAATCATCCATTACATAGTGACAATTTTTTTTTAATTCTTTTGTAAGATTTTTTGCTGGCTCACATCCAATGGTTTTAAAACCACTTTTCTTAAAATATTTCAACAAAGTTCCGTCATTGGCACCTATATCAAAGATAACATCATTTTTTTTTAATTTTGCAATTTTTTTTCCTTTTAAAAATATATCTTTTAATGCATCTTTCATTGTATTTGTAACACCGGATCTATACCAATAGAAACCTTTGTATAGAAGTTCTTGAGGTGCAGTATGTTCAAGTTGAAGAAGATCACATTTGTTACAATGAATTAAATTTAAAGGAGCTTTTATAGATTTTTTGATTTTTGATTTAGATACAAAATTACTTACAAAATGATTACCAAAATTAAAAATTCTCTTTAGTTTTTTGTTTCTACAAAGTCTACATTCTTTGACTTTAAATGTTCGTAAATTCATGCTTTTTCTTTATCATAAAATAATAGTTTAAAGCACTATTTTTATTATTGTACTTTAAAAATTTTCTTTTTTTAGGGTCATATGTATAACAAATATAACCAAATTGACCTAAAAATTTTTTTATCTTCAATATATTTTTTAATTCTTCCAATATAACTACAGGATTATCTTTACCTATCATTGTAGTCAAACCTTTTAGTACATTAAATTCGTGACCATTAACATCAATTTTCAACAAGTCTATTTTACTTGGAAATTTTTTTATTTTTTTACTTTTAAAAATTGTTTTCACAATCTTAATATTATTTTTTAATGTATAATTAGTATTTAGATTTTCTCTTAATTCCTTTTTGTTATAAAAAGCATAGGTGTACATATAAAAATTTTTATTAAAAAAGGAAAATTTAGGTACGTATAAATTTACGTTTTGATTTTTATCACTTAATCCATAGTTGAAAACTTTTAAATTTTTAATTTTTTTTTTTAAAAGACAAATTTTTTTATAAAAAAAATAATTCGGCTCAAATGCGTATACTTTATCAAGTTTAATAAATTTACTTATATATTTTATTGCAATTCCATCACTTGCACCCACATCTACGAAATTAATTTTTTTTTTTTTAAAGATTATTCTTTTTAATCCATCAAATTCCCTTTCGAAAATATTTAATCTAAAAGCTATTTCTCTTGAAATAATATAAAAGAATGGATGAGATCTGGATATTCTCTCAAATATTGCAAGTAAACCAATTTGAGTAATATCTGGCTTTGTTTTCTTCATGTAATAAATTAAGTTTTTATATAAATTTAGTTTTACACACTTTTAATAGAAGAAATGCCAAATATCACCCTCAATATCCTTGTTTTCGTAATATTTTAAAGATGTTGTTTTAAAAATATAATTCTTCAGTAAATTGAAATCTTGTCCAATTAGCTTGCTATTATTGAATACTATTAGCTTAGCTTGTTCATTAAACTTATGTTTATAAAATATTTCTTTTGATCTTCCACTATCACCGAGCCAGTTACTTGTTACCCTATGACTTCTCGGAGTTAAGATAAGATAAATATTATTTGGTAAATATTCTTTTAAATATTTATCAATTTTTAATAAATGTTTGTTTTCATCAATTTTTTCATTTCTAATTTTGAATAAAATATCATTCATTCTAAAAAATCTTAAATTTGGGAATTCATCAATCATTTCTTCATTATAAAGTTCACCTCCAAAAACACTGTTACCTATTGAAATAATTGAAAAGTCTTCAATTCCATAAGTCAAATCAGAGAAGAAAATTATATTATTTTTATCCAAATTTTTTTCATTTATTTCATATTTTAATATTTCTTCTTTTACTAAAGAAATATTTTTTAAATTATTTCTATCAACAATGTAGTTGTAATGAGAAAACAACATTAAAATAAAGCTTAAAAATAAAAGTGTCTTTTTATATTTGAATTCTTTAATTAAAAAAAATACGAAAATAAAAGAACATGTTATAAAAATATTTCTTAATGCTGTTCCTCTTACCTCATGCCCACCAATTCCAAATTTTGTATTTGAGCTTGCTAAAATTGTATAAATAAAGAAAAATAAAATAAGTATACAAAGAGCAAACAAAACCTCGTTTTTTAAATTATTTTTGTTATTTTTTTTTATAAATTTAATACTTAAAAAAAATAAAACCAATAATGTTAGAATAGGTATTAGGTATAAAATATTATTGTCATAAATATATACAATAAATCTTTTTAATAGCAATGGAGTCTCAAATAAATTAAAACTCGTATCTTCTCTTGAAAATAAAACGTTATAATAAATTTTAGGCAGTCTTCCTAAAATGGGAAAATTTAAAATAAAAAGTGAGATGATATTAAACAATATATTTTTTATTATTTGTATAAATTTCCTCTTTTTGAACTGAAAATAAATTATTGATAAAAATATAGGTATTGTTAAAGATAAAAATGATAAAATAAAAGAATTTGAGAGAGAAATAACAAATATAACTTTTAGCAAGTTTTTATCATTTGGATTACTTAAATATTTATGAAAATAAATTAATATAAGTAAACTAAAAGATAGTTTAAAATTAGTATAATCAACAACTTCTAAAGAAAATAAAAATGTATCGAATGATGAAAATATAATTAAAAAAATTAATATATACTCAAAACTTAAATAATTTTTAAAATAATTAGCAAAATAGAATATTGAAAATACTAAAATTAAAAATGAAAAAAAATGAAAAATATTTAAAAAAGAATAAATATCGCCAACATCAAATGTCTTAAATATAAATAAAAGGCTAGTTAAATAATATAAAGGGGTACCTGGATGATTCCAATCATGAAAAGACTGTGGAACATTTATAAACGATTTTGCATTAAAGAAAATATGTGTATTAACCGCAACTATATTGGATTGAAGATTTAGTGGATTGATATTTAAAAAATACAACTTCAATAATAAAAAATAGGAAATAAGCGCTATTATAGAATATAAACCTACTTTATTTTTTTTAATGTTCACTGTTTCAACTATTCAAAATTGAATTTATTTTATTTATCAGAAAAAAAATTGTAATCATAAAGAATGAAAAATTTAATTTTCTGTCATAATACTAATTATTTAAATGATTTGTATGACAAAATTAAAAACGAAAAAAAAAAATATTTTGAAAATTCAGTCATATTTTTACAATCCGAATATGAAGAGAGTAACTTAAATCAAAAAATAAAAGAAAAGGCCATTACATACATTCAAAAAAGTGATGGGTTTTTCCCCAAGTTTGATAATTTTGAAATAAATTCAAAAATATTACAAGAATGTAGTGATATAGAATTAACATTTTACTCAATGTTTGACTATTATGAATTTGATAATTTTAAAATTGGCTCAAAAGATAAAAGAATTTCATATTATTACTATCTTAATAATCTAATTAATTTGGTCAAAAAGTATAATCTTGTATCAGTATATTTTACGCATGTCCCACATACATTAGTTGAAGTTTTAGTTTTAAAGTATTTTGAAAAAAAAAATTTAAAAGTCATTATTACAAGAGGGTTGCCTATTCCAGAATTATATAAGTTAGAAAATAATATATCAAAGATAGATAAAAGTGATAATGAAATAGATAATTATAAAGATGGATCAGATGAGATTATTGAAAATTTTATTAGTAAATATAAAAAAAATTTTGACTCATTGGATGACAACAATAATTGGGTTAATTATAACTTAATTAAATCTTATAATAAACTTCATACATTAAAGTATTTTTTGTTAATTATTTTTCCAATATTTTTTACACTGAAATATTTTTTCAGATTATCTGCAATAATCGTAAAGTCATTAATTACTTGGGTAAATGATAATATTAACAAAACTAATAAAATAAATGAATATATTAATTTAAGATCAATATTTTACAGTAAAAATAATTATATTCATCTTGCCAATTTAAATAAATTCAACTTAGAAAAAATATTTTATTATGGTCACCTATCTAAAAATAAAAATTTATTTTTATACAAAAAGCTTACAAAAAAAATTGACTTTAATGAAAGGTACTTTTTCTTTCCTATGTGGTTTCAACCATCATCTACAACGTATCCATTTGCAGAGAGATATATAGATTACGAGCTAAGTTTACAGATTTTATCAAAAAACTTACCTGACAATTTTTTTATATATGTTAAAGAGTCTCCTGATATTTTCAATATATCTAACCATGCATGGTTTAAAGGAAATTTTACAAGAGATAAAAAATTTTATCAAAACATTAGTAAAATTCCAAAGGTTAAATTAGTAGATTTTAAAATAAAAGATTTTGAGCTTATTGATAATTCTGATGCAGTTGTTTCTCTATCAGATAAATTTAGCATTATTTCAATTATTAGAAATAAACCTCATATAAGTTTTGTGGACACACTTTGCTCAAAAGTTGATACCTCTTTTTATTGTTTTGATGAAAATAAACTTAAAGAAGCAATCAATAAGATTTTAAATATTGGGATCAAATTTAATGATAAAGAAAATGAAAACTTTTTTAAATGGTTAAAAAAAGTATCTTTTTATAGATCTACAAACAAAGGCCTCAATAAGATGACATTTAAAAACGACTTTGATAAAATTGCTCATATTTTAGGGAAAAGAATTTAGGGATTTATATTTCAAAAATGTCAAAAAAAAAAATTTTAGCTATAATTCCTGCTAGAGGTGGTTCCAAATCTATAAAAAATAAAAATATAGCTAATTTATTTGGTAAGCCATTGATATATCATTCAATTAAGACAGCAAAAGATAGTAAATTAATCCAAAAAATCATTGTTTCAACAGACTCAAATAAAATTAGATCTATTGCATTAAAATACGGCGCAGAAGTTCCCTTTTTAAGACCAAAAAAACTTGCAAATGATAGTTCAAAAGATTTTGGCGTTATAAATCATGCTATTAAATGGTTGGAAAAAAAACAAAATTATTATCCAGATTTAATTGTACATTTACGGCCAACTTATCCAATGAGAAATGTAAGATTCATTGATAAAAATATAACTTTAGCTTTAAAACAAAATGATTTTGATGCTATGAAAACAGTTGTGGAAACATCCCAAACACCTTTTAAAATGTGGTATAAAAAAAAAAATAGATTAAAACCAGTTTTAGGTAATTTAAAAAAAGAATATTTTAACTTTCCTAGACAACTTCTCAAAAAAACATATTGGCAAAATGCATGTTTAGATATTATCAATCCGAAAACTTTAAAACAAAAAAAATCTATATCCGGAAGAAAAATTATTCCTATAGTTATGGATAAAAGCGAAGTATACGATGTTGATGATAAGATTGATTTAATAAGAATAAAAAAAAAATTTAAAGTGTGATAAAACTTTTCCTATTTGTATTTTTATTAATTTTTTTATCTAGATAGAAAGAGTCATCTACCATACTAGTTGTTGATAACTCTTCAATGATGGCTCCAGATTTTGAACCAAATTCGTGAATTACACCAGGATCAATCGTTTTCAAATCACCAGGTTTTAAAATAAATTTCTTATTATTTAATCTCAAATTAACATCTCCATGTAAAATAAAAAAACTTTCCTGTTTTTTTTTGTGATATTGTGCTGGATGTCTCTGGTTAGGCAGAATTATAATTAACTTTTTACAATAAATCTTATTTATAATTGTAATCATGGTAATTCCAAATTTATTGAATTTCTCAATTCCATAATGATGCGAAATTTCTAATCTTGGTTTTACTGGAAACATAATCTTTTTATTTTTTAAAAAATTTCTGATTTTATCCCTTATTATTTTTACCTGTGAAAAATTATTTTTTATAACAATATTCGATTTTAAAATTGGAGAGTCATTTATCGCATTTTTTTTCAATTTATAATTGTTATGTTTCGAGAATTCGTTAGCTGACAACTGGTTTTTTTGAAGAGGAAATGCAAAATAAATATCTTTAGACTTAAGATCAGTATTCTTTTTCATATCCCGGTTTACATATACCCCTCTTTGAAAAGTTATTAATTTTTTTCTTTCTTGAAGAATATTTTTATTCCTGTCTTTTATGGATCCATAAACAATTATTGATTTATTTATATTATCTAACCATTTTTCAAAATCTTTTGGCCCCACTGAATAGTCATTTAATTTATAATTTTTATTTTTATTAGTTAGACCAATGTGTTTTTCAAAAACTTTAACCCCCAATCCTATAGCTACAGAGTTAGAGTGCCTTTCGTCCGCTGTTTCATGAGTTGAAAATCCTACAATTTTATCTCCATATTTTTCTTGTAAATATTTAAAATAACTTAAATTTAAATCGTTATTGTTTGTTGGATAAATTCCAACACAATAGAAAAAGTTAATTTTAACATTTCTATTATTAAAAAATGAATAGACCTTATCAATTTCATCACCACTTAGACCAGCTAAACTACAGAAAATTTGTTTCGGATTTTTTTTATAACATTTATAAATTTGTTCTATCAAAGGCCAATCATTTGCTGAGCAGCTTGCTATTTTTACATATTTAAATTTATTTTCTTTAAAAATTTTAGATACTGAGGTTTCATCAAAGCCAGTACACGCTAAATCAAAATATTTTTTTGAAAAATTAATTAAATTCTTCCAATTATTTTCTGCTAAAAAAGTGCTTTTAAATCTTACAATTTGCTTATCATTAGAGTGAAAAAAAGATTTATGAATAAAGGTTTTACTATCTCTAAGCTGAAATTTTAATGCAAACTTAATATTTTTGTAACTTTTGGTAATTGACGAATACTTCTTTATAATCTTTTTTGCATGACTTATATCCCCCATATGGTTATTTGCCATTTCGAGTATTACCAAAGGTTTTGACATTTGTATCAGTTGATAATTTTCCTATATTTTTAAAATCTGTAGCATATATATCTAAATATTAAGTATAAATACAGTATATTTAATTTTTAGTAATGATAAAAAATTTATTATCTATTATATTAACAATCATTGGTTTCTTATATTTTTTAATATCTAAGAAAACTCCAAATATATTTTATCAATCGTATGTAAGAGCATATTGTTTTACAAATGGATATATTAGTTTCGTTTTATCTAAGTTGATTAGTTTGATAGAAAAAAAAAATCTGAAACAAAAAAAATTAGTAAAATATTTACCTTAGATAAAAGTGATTTTGAACAAATACAAATCTCTTTAAAAACTGATGGGTACTATGTATTTGAGCAAAAATTAAATGAAGATTTTTTAATTCAAATAAACAATTTTGTTAAAAAAAATGAATGCACTTATTTTAATGACAATGGAGAAAAGCACAGAGGTAAATATTCTGATGAAATAAAAAATTTATCCTCAAAGTTTAGTTATGATGAAAGTAAAATTTATAGTTTAGATGAAATTAAAAAATTAATTTATGATCCTGCAATAATAAATATATGTCAAGAATATTTTAACTCCAATGCATATCTTAGCAATTTAGATATGTGGTGGACTCCTGTTAGAGAAAAAACAAATATAAATATAGAAATTGCAAATAGGTCGGCGCAATATTTTCATTTTGATTTAGACAGAATAAAATGGTTAAAATTTTTCGTTTATCTCACAGATACTTTTATTGAAGATGGACCTCACGAATATATTAAAGGGACACATGGATATAAAAATAAAAACCAAAATATTTTGAATAAAGGCTACCAGAGAATAAAAGAAGATGAATTATATAAAATTTATGAAACAAGCAGAATAACTAAGTTAATAGGTAAAAAAGGAACAATTTTCATAGGCGACACCAGCTGCTTCCATAGAGGTTTTCCACCGGTAAGAAATGATAGATTACTTTTAGTTTTAGAGTACTCAAATTCAATGTTTGGTGGAAGCTATAACAAAATTATTAGTAACGAGAAATTAAATTATATTACAAGTTTAGACACAAAAAATAAAATTATTTTTAAATGATAAATTTTTTTTTCAAAATAAAAAATACTTTTTTTTTAGATAAAAATGAAAAAAAATTTCGAACCAATTTATTAAAATATAAAATAAAAAATTATGACAATAAGAATAATCAAAAAACAATTTTATTTAATGCTTCTGAAAATTATTATGATGTTTGCTTTTCATATTTATTAACAAAAGAAAAAAAATATAAAAAATTTAATTTGCTTTTTTATATTCCTTTTTTTAGTTTTCACAAAAAAAACTTCGAAAAAAATTTTTTAAATTTTACTTTTTCTTTTTACTTAAATAATTTAATTCTTATTTTTAGAAATTTACGATGGAAGAGACTTTTTTCTACGATTAATAATAACTTTGTGTCCTTAAATAATTTCAATATTTTTACCGAAATTAGATTGATGAGAATTGCAAAAAAAAAATTAAGCAAAGTTAAATCAAAAAAAGATATACATAATCTTAAATTTAAGGGAATTAAAATTGGAGATTTACTTTATGATACTTATTTAAGATATAAAAATGTGCCAACTATAAATATAAACGACTCTTTTTTAATAGAAATTTACGCTAAGATTTTGTTTTCTTACCCTCTATTAAAACAATTAAAAAATTCATATAAAATAGAATATTTTTTCACAAATCAATTATCTTATATTCATCACGGTCTACCATCTAGGTTTTTTGTAAATAACAAAATTAAAGTAAAATACTTTGGAGGAAAAGCCGCATATTTATCCGACCATAAATTAAAAAACTATTGGCATTCTCATGACTTTAGAAATTTTCCTAAAATATTCAAAAAACTTAAAGATAAAAAAAATAAAATTAAATCAGCAAAAAAGCTCCTAGAGAAAAAATTTAGTGGTAAAATAATACCTCAAGAAAATTTTATTTTAAAAGAAAGTGCTTATAAAAATAAAAATGAAAAATTAAAAAATTTTTTAGGAGTTATTTTTTTGCATTGTTTTGTTGATGCTCCAACAGGTAGAGGCAATTGTTTATTTAATGATTTTTACGAATGGACAGATGAAACATTAAGTTTTTTTGAAAAAAATAATTTATCAAAATATATTGCAATCAAGCCACATCCAAATAGCAGAGATATTAGTATTGCAACTGAACTCAAATTTAAGAAAAAATATCAAAATTTTATTTGGTTGAATAAAAAAACTTCAAATAAATCTATTTTTAAAAAAAAACCAAAATTTGGTATTTCTGTATTAGGTAGCGTTTTGCCAGAAATTGCATATCATGGAATATTTTGTATTTCAGCGAGCACCCATCCTTCAATGGCTTATAATTTTGTTTATAGACCCAAAACAAAAAAAGATTACTTTCAGAAACTAATTGAGATTTCGAATTCTAAAAATAGAGCAAAAATTAAATCAAAAAATAAAATTTATGAATATATTTATTGTGATTATATTAAAGATGATAATAAAGAATTACTTGCAAAAAAAATGAAATTGAAAGACTTAAATTTTACAAAAAGCAATGTTCTTCAACAATTTATAAATAAAACTAAAGAAGTCTCAGATTTGTAATATATACTAAACATTTTAAATGGAATTAATAAAAAAAGTCAATTCGTTTTTCAACAGAAAACAGAAAAATAAATTATATTTTTTATTATTAATAATTTTTTCTGTTTCCTTACTTGATTTAATTGGTATTGGAGCAATTTTACCTTTATTGATAATTTTTTCTGATCCAAGCTTTCTTGAAAATTCTTACATAGTTTTAATTTTGGATTATTTCAGTTTTTTAAATAAAAATAATTTTTTAGAATTTGTTATTATTTTTATTCTTATAATTTATGCATTAAAAACCATTAGTAGTTTAGCTTTAAATTATATAAAATTTAAAATTTTATTTAGCTTTTATAATCAAATTTCAAATAAATTAATGAATATTTATATAAATTTATCATATTCTGAGTTTATAAAATTTAAAATTTTTGAAAAAAGCAATACTTTAAAAACCGAAGTAGAGTACTTTATTTTAGGCGTTATAGACCCAATCTTAATAATTTGTTTAGAGCTATTAACTATTACTCTTATTTGTGCTTTTTTATTATATTATGATGCAGAGCTTTTAATAAAAATATTTATTTTTGGAACTTTGATAACAATCTTATTGTCATATATTTTTTCCAAAAAACTTAAAATTATTGGAAGTAAAAAATTTAATTTAAACAACCTTCTACAACAGCAGATATTTCAGGGCTTACAAGGAGTTAAGGATATTAAACTTTCTGTAAAAGAAGAAATATTTCTCAAAAAATTTTCTGACATTACAGTAAGTATGAGTAAAGTTTCATCATCAATTAAATCAATTCAAGAAGCCCCAAGACTATTAATAGAATTTTTTGCAGTATTATGTTTTATATTAATAATTTTTATTAACATAGGCGCGGAAACTCAATTTTCAGAAATTATAGTTAAGTTAGGTATATTTGCTGCTGCTTCATTCAGAATCCTTCCCAGTTTAAATAGAATTGTAATATCAATAAACAGCATAAAACAATCACATAAAGTAATTGAAACAATGTATAATGATTTTAAATTAGAAAATAAAATTCCCAAAAAAAATAATCTTATTTTAAACACTCCAAAAATAAAAAAAATTGAAATTAAAAATTTAAGTTTCACTTATCCTGGTAGTAATTTCTCAACTCTAACAAACATTAATTTACAAATTAATAAAGGGGATTACATTGGCTTATTTGGAAAAAGTGGGAGTGGAAAAAGTACTTTTGTAGATATTTTTTCAGGATTGTTAGTTCCTCAATCAGGACAAATATTATTTGATAACAAAAATATAAATAACTATGAAAACATTTGGAAATCAAAAATTGGCTATGTTCCTCAGAAAATTTATTTAAATAATGAAACTATAAAAGAAAATATTGCCTTCGGTCAGCATAGAGATGACATTGATGATGAAAAAGTATATCAAGCAATTAACAAAGCTAGACTTAATGAACTTATAGAAAATAAAATCGAAAATATTGAAAATTTAATTGGAGAAAACGGAATAAATCTCTCAGGTGGCCAAATACAGAGATTAGGAATCGCAAGAGCGATCTATAGAGATCCTGAAATTTTGATTTTTGACGAATCTACTAACTCTTTAGATAACGAAACTGAACAAGAATTCATGAAAACAGTTAACAAACTGAAGGGTGAAAAAATTATACTGTTTATATCTCATAAAACTGAACTATTAAATGATTGCAATAAAATTTATGAATTATCGAATGAAAAACTTATTCCAAGATAAATGATGTCTAAATTTATTTTTAAAGTAATTAGACCTTTTATTTTTTTCTTATTCACAAAATTAAAGTTTTATAGGTCTTTTTCACAAGAGGGAGAAGACTTGATCATAGACAGAATTTTAAAAACTAATAATATGAAATATAAAGATTTATTTTATTTAGATATTGGAGCCGGCCATCCAATAAAATACTCTAATACATTCTATTTCTATTTACGTGGATCAAGGGGTATTACAGTAGATGCTTTTAAAAAAAATACTGATAAACATAAAGTATATCGACAAAATGATATTACTCTCAACTTATTGATTGGTGATAAAGAGGAAATTGTAAATTATTATAACTTTGACCAATCTGAGCTAAATACAATGAATGAAGATAGAGTTATTGAACTAAAAAATTACAATATTTTTTATAAATCTGTAGTTAAAATAAAAAAAACAGATCTTAAGAATTTTTTTGATACTTTGATTCAAGACTATTTAAATAAAATAAATTTTTTAAATTTAGATATCGAGGGCAGTGAAACAGAAATTTTGAAAAGAGTAGATTGGAAAGAATTTAAACCAAAAATTATTTGTGTTGAAATTATAAATAATGACATAAATAAAATAAAAAATAGTGAAATATACAAAATTCTTATTTCTGAGGGATATGAAATATTTTCTAAATTATTTAATTCAGTCATATTTGTAAAAAATTTGAAATAAATAAATTTTAAAATGAATAAGAAAAATTATTTAGCACCTGTAGTTTTATTCACATACAATAGAATAGATCATCTAAAAAAAACGATTAATTCTTTGAAAAAAAATGAATTATCCAAGCAATCTGAGTTGATAATATTTTCTGATAATTCAAAGAGTAATGACGATTTGCTTCAAGTGAATAAAGTTAGAGGATATATTAGAAAAATAAGCGGTTTCAAAAACGTCAAAATTCATTATAGAAAATATAACTTTGGATTATCAAAAAATATTACTTCAGGCGTTACTCAAATTTTAAAAAAGTACTCAAAAATTATTATTATTGAGGATGATCTGGTTTTTAATAAACATTTTTTAAAATATATGAATGATGGATTAGAAGTCTTTAAAAAAAATACAAATGTTGCTAGCATACATGCTTACATATACCCAATAAAATTTGAAAAATCATTCCCTGAATTTTTCTTTTTAAAAGGAGCTGATTGTTGGGGATGGGGAACATGGAGAAGAGCTTGGAAAAAATTTGATTATAATGGAATGAAGTTAAAAAAAAAATTAATTAAAAAAAAATTAATAAATGAATTTAATTTTAATAATACTTATGACTATTACAAAATGTTGAATGATCAAATAAATAGAAAAAATGATTCTTGGGCTATTAGATGGTATGCGTCTGCATTTTTAAATAACATGCTTACTTTATACCCCAAATATTCCTTTGTTAATAATATAGGGACAGATGGTTCAGGAACACATGGATCAAGTAAAAAAACTGTTAATAAAATACTTTCAAGAAAGAAATTTCAAAAAATAAAAAGTCTTAATTTAAAAACTAAAGAAAATTATAATGCGAGAAAAAAAGTAGAAAAATATTTTAAAGACAATTCTGATTTTTTTTTAAAAAAAATAATAAAAAAAATAATTTAATGGAAAGTTTAAAAATATTTTTACCAATTTTTATTAAAAATCTTATTAATATTGCATTAAAACGAAAAATAATATTGAAAGGCAATTATACTTCCTGGAAAGATGCTAAAAAAATTTCATCAGGATATGATGATCCAAATATATTTTTAAAAGCAAAGAGTAGTTTGATCAAAATTCTTTCTAAAGAAGCAAAATTCGAAAGAGATACAGTTTTATTTTATAAAAATTCTCCAGATAAAGAAATGGTCTTGGTAATAAAGAAAATGTATAAAAATAAAAAGTTAAAAATATGTGATTTTGGTGGATCATTTGGATCATCGTATTTTCAAAATATAATTGATCTGGATAAAAATAAAATAGAATGGAATATTGTAGAACAAAAAAAAATTGTTGAATATGCAAACAAAAAAATAAAAATTAAGAATTTAAAATTCAGTGAAAGTTTAAGAGACGTGTTAAAAAAAAAAATAGACTTAGTTATTTTATCAAGTGTGATCCAATATCTTGAAGATCCATATAAAATATTAAAAATAATATCAAAAAGTAAAGTAAAAAAAATCTATATATCTAGGACACCATTTTATAATAAAAAAGATATTATAAAAATACAATACGTTCCTAAACATATTTATAAATCTAGCTACCCAGTAAGAATTTTTAATAGAAGTAAAATCATTAAATTTATGAAATTGAATGGTTATCAAGTTGAAAAAAAAAAAGTAATCAACGAAAAGCTTGATCAATTTGTATATTCAAACTTTTTATTTAAAAGAAGTTATTGATTGTAAGCAATAAAATACAGGTTATGTCTTGTCTGGCTGTGACTCTGAAAGCAATCTACTCGACTAAAGTTTTTGCTAACCAATCTATTTAAATCTTTTTTATCTTTAAACAGCAATTCATGATGATGAAACACATGATCTTCATCCTCAACTAGAGTGTAGCCAAAAACTTTACCATCATTATTCATAAGCTTTTTGCAGGATTCAAAAATTTCGTGTACTTGACTTTCTTTAAAGTGCTCTATTGCTGCATTAAAAATTATTAAATCATATTTAAGATTTATATTTTTTTTATTTAAAGAATCCTCAATTTTTTCACTAACAATATCAGCTTCAATATATTTGAAACTTACATTTTTTAGAAATTTGAGTTTTTTCGATCTTTTTTTTGCTCTTTTCAGAGCATTACTATCAAGATCAACTAAGGTAATATTTTTTGCTATATCAAATAAAAAAAACTGTGAATAAAATCCATCCCCGCAACAAAGATCTAAAATATTTAGAGAATTAATATTTTCTTTATTTTTAATTAACTCAGAACCAAATACCTTTGGTAATACACCTCTTTCAAAAAAAATGTCTTACCTTTAGATCTACTTTGATAAAAATAATCTTGATCATGATCCATCCACTCTGGAGCTGGTTCTCGCCCCCATTCTATTAACATAACTAATCCAAATAATTTTTCTGTAATTTTAGATGAAAAATGTGCTAAAGAATTTATAATTGGAAAAATTAAAGGATAAATAATATTGTTAATTTTAAATAATTTTCTTTTAAATGACATCTTATAATATTTTAAATGGTTAAAATAATAAATATTCCAAAAATTCAGAATTTGACTGGCACAATTTCAGTTATAGAAAAAAAAATCAAGTTTAAAATCAAAAGAGTTTACTTTATTCATAAAATTAGTGGCAAAAGAGGTGGACATAAACATAAAAAAACAAAACAATTTTTAATATGTGTCCACGGAAAATGTGATCTAATTGTAATAAATAGAAATATTAAAAAAAAATATCGATTACAAAACCTGAAAGCTGGAGTTTTATTGGAACCTAATGATTGGCATGAAATTAAGAATATTTCAAAGAACGCAATAATTTGTGTGCTTGCCTCAGAGTTTTATAATAAGAAAGATTATATAGAAAAAATATGAATATTTTTTATGAAAACATAAATCACGTTAATAAACCATTTTATAAAGAATTCATGGCTTCATTGAAAAAACTAAACATTAATGGAAGCTATATTCTCGGAAAGAATGTAAAAAAATTTGAGGAAAATTTTTCAAATTACCTTGGTACTAATTATTGTGTTGGAGTTGCAAATGGTCTAGATGCTCTGACAATAAGTTTGAAATCTCTTCAATTACCATCAAATTCGGAAATATTAGTTGCATCTAATAGTTATATTGCTTGCATAATATCAATTATTAACGCAGGTTTAAAACCTGTCTTAGTTGAACCAAGAATTGATAATTATAATATTGATCCTAAAGAGATAAGAAAAAAAATTACAAATAAAACAAAAGGTATTTTAGCAGTTCATTTATATGGCAAAAGTTGTGATATGGATGAAATTTTATCTATATGTAATAAAGAGAAGTTATACTTAATTGAAGATTGTGCTCAATCTCATGGATCGACTTATAAAAATAAAAAAACTGGTACATTTGGTAAATATGGATGTTTTAGTTTTTATCCAACAAAACTTCTAGGAGCAATTGGAGATGGGGGAGCAATAGTTTGTAAGAAAAAAAACGAAATAAATTATTTTAGAAAATACAGAAATTATGGTTCAGTAAAAAGATACAGAAATGAGATAATTGGAGAAAATTCTAGACTTGATGAAATTCAATCATTATTTTTAAGAATTAAATTAAAATATCTAGATAAAATTATAAAATATAAAAGAGGCTTATCTGAAGTTTATTTTGAAAATTTAAATAATAAATTTGTTGTGCCTTTAGTAGAAAAACATAAAAAAGACTCTTTCTATATTTTTAATATCAGGCATGAAAGTAGAGATAGACTAAGAAAGTATTTGCAAGAAAATAATATAATGACCGATATACACTATCCATTACCCCCTTATAAACAGTCAGCTCTAAAAAATTATTTTGAAGATAGGTATCCTATTTCTGATGAGATACATAAAACAACAATAAGTTTACCAATATCTTTTGCGCATTCTAAAAGTGATATATTAAAAATAACAAAAATAATTAATAGGTTTTAATGAAGGGAATTATATTAGCAGGAGGATTGGGAACAAGATTTTATCCTGCCACTTTAGCTGTCTGTAAACAATTATTGCCAATATATGATAAACCAATGATTTTTTATCCACTCTCAGTACTTATGTTAGCTAAAATTAGAGATATTTTAATTATTTCAAATAAATCTGATCTTCCTAAGTTTAAAAGGCTTTTAGGAAATGGAAAATTACTAGGCATAAATATTAGTTATTCAATCCAAAAAAAACCCAGAGGTTTGGTAGATGCATTCATTGTTGGTCGAAAATTTATTAAAGATGATAACGTGAGTTTGATATTAGGTGATAATTTATTTTATGGAGATGGATTACCAAAATTATTAGAAGAGTCTATTTCATATGTAAACAGAAATAATAAAGCCGTAGTATTTTCTTATACCGTTAGCAACCCAAGTAAATATGGTATAATTAAAGAAAAAAAAAATAGAATCTATTCATTAGTTGAAAAACCAAAAAAAAGTAAGTCAAAAGAAGCTGTAACAGGATTATATATTTATCCTAATGACGTTATTAACTACTCAAAAAAAATATCTCCATCTAGAAGAAATGAAATAGAAATAACTGACTTAAATAAATTATATTTAAAAAAAAATAGGTTGGAATTGCGTAAACTTGGAAGAGGAGTTGCATGGTTTGATACAGGCAGTGCAGAAAATTTATATGAAGCGAGCCAACTTATAAGAATTATTGAAAAAAGAGTGGGTTATAAAATCGGCTGTCCAGAAGAAATAGCATTAAATAATAAATGGATAAGTAATAAAATTTTAAAAAAAAGTATTGTTAAGTTAAAGAATTCTGATTATGGAAAATATTTAAGAAATATTATCAAATGAAAAAAAAGTACGTGATCGTTACAGGAGGTTGTGGCTTCATAGGTTCTTACTTTGTTAAAAAATTATTAAATCTTAATTATAACTTAATTAATATTGATAAATTGACTTATGCTGCGAATAAAAATTTAAATAATCAATTTTTAAAAAAAAAAAAATTATAAGTTTTATAAAATAGATATTTCAAACCAAAAAAAATTAAATACTATTTTTCAAAAATATAAACCTTATTTAGTTTTTAATTTTGCAGCAGAAAGCCATGTAGACAATTCTATTACTAATCCAAAAAATTTTATAAATACAAATATTATAGGAACATATAATCTAATTAGTGAGACAAAAAAATTACATGATAATGGTAATAAAATTAAGTTTATTCAGATTTCTACAGATGAAGTATATGGAGATATTATTAAAAATAAAACTACCTCTAAAGAGAGTGACCCTTACAGACCGAGCTCTCCATATTCTGCATCAAAAGCTAGTGCAGATCATTTAGTAAGAGCGTGGTGTAGGACTTTTAAAATTAATTATAATATAACATGTAGCTCAAATAATTTTGGTCCATTTCAAAACAAAGAAAAATTTATACCTGTGATAATAAACAGTTTTAAAAACAAAAGAATAGTACCTGTTTACGGTCAAGGAAATCAAAAAAGAAATTGGATATATGTTGAAGACAATGTTGAAGCAATTTTTAAAGTAGGACTTAAAGGAAAAAAAAATACTACATATAATATAGGCTCACATGTTACTTTAACCAATTTAGATTTGTTGCATAAAATTAAAAATATTTTAATTAAAAATTATAAATTTAACCCAAAAATCGATAATTTAATTACATTTGTTAAAGACCGTCCAGGTCATGATTTAAAGTATGAGGTAAATTTTAGTCGTATCAGAAGAGACTTAAATTGGAAAGCTAAAACAAAAATTAGAAACGGTTTAATGAAAACAATTTCTTGGTATTTGGATAATTAATATTATGAGACTAAACTTTTGCAGTTATTTCGACAAAAATTATATTTCAAAGTTTTTGGTATTATTTTCTTCTTTAAATAAATTTGAATTCGAATTTAAATTTTATGTTTTAGCACTAGACGTAGAAGTTGAAGAATTTTTTAAAACAAACCCTAATACTAAAATTGAAGTTATTAGAATAAAGGATTTAGAGGCTAAATATGTTGAGCTTTTAGAAGCAAAAAAAAATAGATCATTAATAGAATATTATTTTACTCTATCTCCATTTTTACCTAGATATGTAAATTTAATTTATAAAATTCATGATTTATCTTATTTAGACTCTGATTTCTATTTTCTAAAAAATCCAAAGCAACTTATTGAGAGAAATTTAGACTCAAGTATTGTGTTGATTAAGCAGTTTTCTAATCCAAAATTTGGATTGTATAATGTAGGGTGGATAAGATTTAATTTTGAATTTGATGAAACTAAAATTATTTTAGAAAAATGGTCAAAACAATGCTTAAATTCGTGTTTTGATGTTGCGAAAAACAATTTATATGCAGATCAAAAATATTTGGATGATTGGCCCTCAGAACTTAAATTTGTTAGGATATTATACCCAGAATATACTAACCTGTCGCCATGGGACTCAAATTTAAACATTGAAAGAAATTTAGATAATTCTTTATCATTTCATTTTCATGGATTAGTACTTAAGAAAAATTATTTTATATCAGGTTTTCATAAATATAATAAGAAAGTTCCAAATAAAGTTTTACAAAAACTATACTATCCATACATTAATAATTTACTAAAAATCGAGAAAAAGTTTAAAATAAAAACTGACACAATCAGAAACAAACTTGATAGTAATAAATTTGAATTAATCAAATCATTTAAAATTTTAAACTCTGGATTAAAAACATTCTTGTTTAATGACAAGCATAAAATTACTGAATAAAAATGATTGTATTAGGTATAAATTTTAAACATGGAGACTCTTCTGCATGTTTAATTAAAAATGACAAAATTCTGTCCGCAATAGAAGAAGAGAGATTTATTGGAATTAAGCATTGCTCACACTTTCCAATTAATTCTATTAAATATTGTCTAGTACAAAATAATATAGAGATAACAGATGTTGATTATATCGCAATAAATTCATTATTTTCATATAACTTAAAAGATAAATTTATATTTTTATTAAAAAATTTGAAAAATTTTTACAATGACTTTTCTATCTCATTAAAAGCAAATATTGCTTCTAAAGAATTGTACAATATATTTAAAATTAATCTTAAAGATAAAATTGTAAGTGTTCCGCACCACCTATCACATGTTTTTTCAACTATTTTTTTTCAAAAACCCAATAAAGATGTTTTAGTTTATTCTTTTGATGGATCGGGAGATTTTTCAACAAAAGAAATATATTTAGGAAATATAGAAAGTTTAAAATTAATTCAAAAAAATATTTTTCCTCATTCACTTGGATTTTATTATATGGCTTTTACACAATTTTTAGGATTTACTAATTTTGGTGATGAATATAAAGTTATGGCTTTAGCGGCACTTGGAAAACCAATATACGAAGATAAAGTTTTAAATTTAATAAATAATACTTCACCTTTTAAATTAAACTATAATTTTTTTAATTACCCAAAAATAGAATATATAAATAATTATCCAGTTGTAAAAAAATTATACTCTAAAGATTTTATCAAACTTTTTGGTCAGCCAAGAAATACAAAAGATACAAAGATAGATGAATATTATTTAAACATCGCTTCATCAATGCAAAAAGTTTTTGAAGATCTAGTTATTAATGAATTAAAATTAATAAAAAAAAAATATGCTGTTGAAGACCTTTATTTGACTGGTGGTTGCGCATTCAATTCATTGTTAGTTGGCAAAATAATAAAATCTAAAATATTTCAAAGAGTAGAAGTTGGTCCAAATCCTGGTGATGCAGGAGGAGCTATAGGCGCAGCATTATATACCCTATTCAAAAGAGACAAATTTAAAAAAGATAACTTTCGAAATATAACTTTTTCAAATCCATACTTGGGACCAACATATACTAATCAATTTATTAAAAATAACTTAATCGATAAAATTTTAGATAAAAATAAGTATAAATACAAATTTGTAGAAAATTTCGATGAGTTAGCAAAATTGTCAGCAAAAATATTGAAGCAAAAAGATGTAATCTTCTGGTTTCAAGATAATATGGAATGGGGACCACGCGCACTTGGAAATAGATCAATTTTAGGAAATCCAAAAAATGAGAATATTAAAGAAATTATAAACGTAAATATAAAAAAAAGGGAAGAGTTCAGACCTTTTGCTCCTGTTGTTATGACTGAGTTCGCAGAAGAATATTTTGAAATGTATAATAACAATTCAGAGTTTATGAATAAAGTATTCTACGCTAAACAAATTACAAAAGAAAAGTATTCAGGCATAATTCACCAAGATGGATCTTGTAGATTGCAAACAGTAAGTGAAGATAATAATAAGAAACTTTATTTATTATTAAAAAAATTTAATGATTTAACAGGAAGTCCTATATTGATTAATACCTCTTTAAATGTTTCTGGGCCTATAGCTCGTAGTCCTATGGATGCCTACAATTATTTTAATAAAACTATGGTAGATACCATGGTTATAAATAATTGGTTAATTGAAAAGAATTAAAAGTTCTTATTTTTTAGTCTTATTTTTAAAAAATAAATAAATAGTAGATAAAAAATTATATAAAAAATTATAATAAATAAAGGCTCAAGAATTTTAAAGTAATCTAAACTTAAAGGTATTGTTATAATAATTAAATAAATTATTAACAAATTTTGGTTGCTGACTTTATTATCAACAAGTAAATGGTGCATATGATTTCTGTCACCAATAAATGGATTTCGCAGATTATATATTCTTATTGAGAAGACTCTCAACATATCAAAACCAGGCAACATCAGTGCTATAAATATACTTTCCACAGGTATAAAACTAACTGGACCTGTAAAATTATAACTATTTATCAAAATAAGTCCGATAAGAGAACCTATAAACAATGAACCAGAGTCTCCTAAAAAAATTTTTTTTTTTATATTTAAAAAAAAAATGTAAATAAGTGATAAAATAATTAATAAATTAGTAAATTCAAAAATCTTAAAAAATAATACAATCCAAGCAAACAATATTATCGACACTAATATACATAAACCATCTACTCCATCAATTAAATTTAAAGCATTGGTAAATAAAAGTAAGCATAAAACTGTAAAATGTATACCAAAACTATTTAAACTGTATGTTCTGTCTAAAGTTGAAAAGTACAGTTTATCAATTTGTAAATTTGGATCCAAATATAAAAATAAATAAAATACTGATATAAGAAAAATAAATTTATATCTGTAAGCTACATTTTTAATATCATCGATTAAGCCAATTACGAAACAACAACCAGATATTGCTAAAATAAAATTTAAATTATCTAATTCTTGTAGTACGTTTGAATAAAAAAAACATAAAAGAAAAGGAATAAAAATCATTAAACCACCTAATAAAGGGGTGTCTGATTTGTGAAATTTTCTTGTTTGATCTGGTCTATCTATTAAATTTGCAAAAGAGGCAATATTTAGCCTAAACTTATTTATAAAAAAAATTGCTAAAAGTGATAAAATTGTAAATAAGATTTCAATCATATGTAGAAGAACGTAACATTTTTATATAAAGATATATTTAATATATTCAATTTATAAATGAATAAGATTGATTTAAATCCAATTTTTTTAAAAATATTTCTATATATTCTAATTCTAATTGTTCCACTCACAATAGTTTTAAGAAGTTTAACAATTAATCTTAATTTAATACTTATAAGTTTAATAATTTTATATTACTTTTTATTAAAAAAAAATTTATTTATTTTTAAAGAAGACCTAATAAGGTACTTATGTTTATTTTTATTTTATGTACTTTTTAATTCAGTATATAACTTCAATAATTTAGAGATATTTGTAAAATCTGTAGGGAATTTTAGATATATAATACTAACAATAGCTGTTTTTTTTGTTCTTAATACTTTGTCAGAAAATAAAAAAAATCTTTTTATTTATATCAACTTTATTTTTATTATTTTAATCGGATTAGATATAATTTATCAATTCATATTTTATCAAAATATATTTGGTTTTAAACCTGGCATGTGTGATGAAAATTTAGAAAACTGCCAGAGGTTTGCTGGTATATTTAATGATGAATTAATAGCTGGTGGTTTCATAAGTCAAATCGGTGTATTAATTTTATTTTTATTAGAAACCATCAAAATAATAAATAATAGATTAAAATTTTTTATTAAAATTATATTTGGAATATTTTTATTTATAATTATTCTTATTACTGGAGAAAGAAATGCATTATTGATTTTCTATATTGCATTATTTTTCTATTTTTTTTTCAACAAAAAAATCATCTATTTTATGACTTTGAATATTTTTTTAATATTATTTATAATTTTAATAGGTCAGTTTTCAAATTCGATAAAAGCAAGATATTTAGAAATTAGCGATGTAAGTTGGACAAACGAAAGTCAATTATTTACAGAAACATTAAAAAGAAATATTACAAATAGTCCTTGGAGCTATCATTATCAAGCTGCGTTTGAATTATTTTTACAAAAACCAATAACTGGACATGGTCCTAAGAGTTTTAGAAATAAGTGTAAAGACACCAAAATAGAAAAAAGATTGATTAAAGATTATGATTTATATTTTGGATACAAAAGTTGTTCTACTCATCCTCATAGTTATATGATGGAATTTTTAAGTGAGTATGGAATTATAGGTTTTTTATTTTTTATAATTTTGTTTATCAAAATATTTTTAAAATTATTTAAATTTAGAAATCAATCTAATCAAAAAAATATAATTTTGTTAGTCGGTACAGGAAGTATATTGTTAGCTATTATTTTTCCTTTTAAACCATCCGGTTCATTTTTTTCAACATTTAATGCTACTGTCTTTTTTTATATCTTTGGCTTTTTTTTACATTATCTCAAACAAAATAAATGAAATTTTCCATAATAACTGTTGTTAAAAATGACAAAGATAATCTCTTAATAAGTCTAAATAGTTTGTTAAGCCAAACATATAAAGATTTTGAATATATAATTTATGATGGAATGTCCACAGATGGAACAAAATCACTTATAAAAAAATACTTAAACAAACAAATTAGATATTTTTGTAGAAAAGATAGAAATTATTATGATGGTCTTAATAAAGCAATCAAATTGGCCAAGGGTGAATATATTGGTATCTTAAATGCAGGAGATACTTATTTTGACAAAAATACATTAAAAAAAATATTTAAAAAACTTAATTTGAAAAAAAGTGATATTTTATTTGGCAAATTAAAATATTTAAATAACAGAAATAAAGTCAATAGAGTATGGGATTATCGTATAAGAATTCTAAATAAAATTAATGCTTTGAAAATCCCAAGCCCAACTCTTTTTATAAAAAAAAAAATTTTATTATCCAATCCTTACGATACGACTTATAATATTTCATCAGATACAAACTTTAACCTAGAATTATCTACTAAAAATTTTAAATTTAGTTTCCTAAATCAATATTTGATATTAATGAAAACTGGAGGATTGAGTACAAATCCTAAGTATTTTTTAAAGAAATTTTATCAAGATATGATTATTCTGTACAAACATTTTGGATTTATATTTCCAATAATATACTTATATAAATTACTATTTAAATTAACTTCTTTTAAATTAATCCAAAAAAACTAATTGAATTAATGAGATTAAATTTAATATTTTTTCAGGTCTTTTCAATTTCAAATTTCTTCCTAAATATATTTATAGTTTTTACTTTTTTATTTTTTGGTTATCACGATATTGCTGCCCAAGGTTTTATATCTATAAGTATTTGTAATTTATTCACGTACGGGTTTTCTGGAAATATAAGAAATATATATTTGGGATCAAAGAATACTGTTAGCATAAAAGAAATAGTTCTCTTTAGATTGGTAATAAGTTTAGTTGCATTATTTGTTTCAAGCTTTGTGGTTTATTTTTTTATAAGTAAATTAAATTTCTATTATCTCTTGGGTATTATAATTTTAACTGTAACAAGTTTTGTATTTGAGTTACTTATAGCAAGGACAGAAAAAACTAACACGATAAATAAATATCATGCTTTTAATGTTTTAATATTTTTTATATCAATATTTTTTTTGATTTCTTTTGATTTATTACAAATATTTCTTATTTTTGTTCTTCTGCATGTACTATTAAATTTCATTTTTTTTAGAAAAATTTTTAAAAATATCACTCAAGAAAAAGTAAAATTTATTTTAAATTTTAAAAAAAATCTTGATTTGGGTATTTACTCAACATTTATAAAAACATTTTCAAATTTGATATGGAGATATTCTGCTTTTCTTTTGCTGGGCAATTCTAAATCAGCCATATTGTTTATGGCTTTTTCATTAGGATCCTTTTTTGGAACATTATTTGATATAAGTTATGGCGCTTCTTTTTTGAAACAAATAAAAAAATCAATTAATCTTTTTTTAAATACAATTTTTTTTATTTATTTTCTTTTAGTTAGTATTTTAGTTATAGTTTTTAAAAAGTTTTCTTATTTAACAGTATCAGAATTTGAATATTTTTACCTAGCAACATATATTTCTCTTTGTGGGTCATATGTTATTATGTACGCATTGCAATATAGACAAAAATTATTTGAAGTAAAAGCTTTGCAAAATATATGTTTTAAATATGATATCAATATATATTTTTTTAATGCTTTAATAATTCCATTATTATATTTCATCAATATTGATTTTGTTGTTATGGCATATTTAATAAGTTCAATTTATTTTTATATTACATATAAAATATTTGTTAAAAATAAATATGAAAAAAAA
>MDSZ01153385.1_pt1 | contig 37913 bp, 35 predicted proteins | sample 811201 | NCBI WGS metagenome assembly MDSZ01 (sample SAMN05326647, study PRJNA326480) | marine metagenome | isolation source: seawater | place: Indian Ocean: North | collected 2010
ATGTGGAAGTGCGGTAACGCATGTAGCTGACCAGTACTAATAGCTCAATTGGCTTAATTTATGCACTGAAAAAAATTTTTTTAATATTATGATAAGTGTTAATGAATAAAAAATTTATTTTTTCGATATCAACTATTTTAATTTTCTTTTTTACTATTGAATTAATTGGACACACGGCATATTTTTTAAAGAGAGATAGATCTTTTTGGTCTTATCATTTAAAAAAAATTGAGGGATATATTCATTATACACCTCACGGCTTAAATAGGTGGAAACCAAATGTAATAGCCCATATGCCTGGGTATCCTGATTTTCTGAAAACTGATAGATATGGATTCATACACAATGGTGAAGACAGGTTAATTGAAAAACAAAATTATAATATTTTCATTATTGGCGGATCTACAGTTGAGGGAAGAGGCTCCTCAAGTAATAATAAAACAATAGCTGCACGTTTAGAATTTTATTTAAAAGAAAAATACTCAAAAAAAATAAGGGTAATAAATGCTGGCTTTTCAGGTGATACCACATATCAAGAGTTAACAAGAGTATTTGGGCACTTGTTACCAAATTTTCCTGTAGATATGATAATTTCAATTTCAGGAAGAAATGACGCGCATAATGTTATGTATAGGGGAAATAATTATAAAATAAATATCGATAATGAAGCATTTGAGTTATTTGAGAAAAATTTTAATAAAAACATTAATTCATGTGTTTCTTGTGCATTTATAGATAAATTAAATAGATATTCTATTACTTTCTATTCACTAAATTATTACATCAAAAAATTTTATAAAAAAGAAAATAAAGCCTATAACTTAAAGTTAAAAGATTTAGATTTTTCAATACCGGCAAAAAATACTTTTAATAATTTATCTACATTGAATCATCGACTTAAATTGGAGGGAGTAGAATATATTGCATTTATTCAACCGACACTTCTGGAAGAATTAAAAATATATATTACACCTGAAGAGAAATTGTATAAAGATAAATGGATAGAGGATACAAATTATTCTGAATATTTTATTGGAATTGAAAAGTATTATTCTTATATCAAGAAGTATACTAATGAATGGTTATACGATTTATCAACGATATTTATAAAAAATGATGAAAATTTATATTGGGATAGCGTTCATTACAATGATATTGCTAATGATTTGATTGCAAAATCTATTTCAGAAATTATATTAGATAAGAACACCATTAACTTGAATAAATAATGCCAACTAATAAAAATTTTGCTTACTCTTTTAGCTTTATATTCTTCATCTTATTTTTAGTAACTTTATATTTTTATAAAATAACTTATTCATTTATTCCATTGGCGTTATCATTATTATTTTTAATTTTAGGAAAATTTAATCCTGATGTTTTTAAAAACTTAAATAAATATTGGTATAAGTTTGCGATCATACTCCATAAAATAATATCTCCAGTTATAATATTTATTTTATATTATTTTATATTTTGTCCATATGGTATAATGGCAAGAATATTCTCAAAAAAAATTAACAAGCTCTCTGGTAAAACTAAAAATAATTTAAGTAACTGGAACGACGATGATAAAATTTCAGATTTTGAAAAACAATACTAATGATTGAAATATTAAAAGAATATTTTGTTTACTTAAAAGAAAATAAAAAATTATGGATGCTTCCAATTATATTAGTTTTACTATTTTTTGGATTATTAGTTATTGTAAGCCAGGGTAGCGCTCTTGCACCTTTTATTTATACAATTTTTTAACAATGACATCTATAATTGGAATTTCATGTTATTACCATGATAGCGCTGCTGCACTTGTTAAAGATGGAAAAATTATAGCCGCTGTTCAAGAAGAAAGATTTACTCGAGTAAAAAATGATCCATCTTTTCCGACAAACTCGATAAAATATATTCTAAAATCAAATAAAACTAAATTATCAGATATCGATCATATAGTTTTTTATGAGAAGCCTTTTTTGAAATTTTCAAGAATATTAGAGACATATTTAGCTAATGCTCCATTTGGTTTTACATCTTTCAAAAGATCAATTCCATTGTGGGTAAAAGATAAATTATTTCAAAAGCAAAATATTATCAATGAATTAAAAAAAATAGATAAATTTTTTAATAAAAAAATTCTTTTTTCTGATCACCATCTAAGCCACGCTGCAAGTGCATTTTACCCATCGCCATTTAGAGAGTCCCTAATAATTACACTAGATGCAGTCGGAGAATACACCACAACGAGTATTTCAATTGGTAAAGAAAATAAAATTTTTTTTAAAAAAAAAATAAACTATCCCCATTCCCTAGGTATGCTTTACTCTGCTTTTACATATTATTGCGGTTTTAAAGTTAATGAAGGCGAATATAAACTTATGGGACTAGCTCCTTATGGAAAGCCCAAATATGAGAAAATAATTTTAGATAATTTAATTTCATTTCAAGAAGACGGCTCATTTCAATTAAATATGAATTATTTCGATTTTTCTACTGGATTAAAAATGATTAATAGTAAATTTGAAAAATTATTTAAACGAAACACAAGAGATCCTAAGAAAGAAGATCTTGAGATATTTCACATGGATATCGCATCTTCCGTACAAAAAGTTTTGGAAATAATCGTTCTAAGAATATGTGAATATTTTAAAGATCATTATAAAATTAAAAACTTATCATTAGCTGGAGGAGTAGCTTTAAATTGCGTTCTTAATGGCAAAATACTAGATACCAAATTGTTTGAAGATATATGGATTCAACCAGCCGCAGGTGATGCGGGTGGAGCATTAGGTGCAGCCCTTTCAGTATGGTATCACCACCTCGGCAATGAAAGAAAATTATTGCCTGAAAGAGATTCTATGAATGGGTCTTTCTTGGGTCCAAGTTTTACTAATGTTGAAATAAAAAAAGAATTAGATGAATTAAATATAAATTATGATGAATTGTCAGACGAAAAAATATATGACACTGTAAGTGATTTAATAATCAATGGAAATCTAATTGGATGGTTTCAAGATGCGTTAGAATTTGGCCCTAGAGCTTTAGGAAATAGATCAATAATTGCAGATCCACGCTCTCCTACCATGCAAAAAAAAATAAACATGAAAATTAAATTTAGAGAAGGATTTAGACCTTTCGCGCCTGCAATATTAAATGAAAAAAGTTCTGAATTTTTTGTAAATAATAATAATAATCCATACATGTTAATTATAACTCAATTAAAGGATGAATTAAAAAAAAATACTGAAAAGCTGATCATTACTGAAGGTTTCAAAAAACTAAATGTCTTAAGATCAGATATACAGGCCGTAACACACGTTGACTATAGCGCAAGAGTACAATCAGTTTTTAGAGATACAAATAAAAAGTTTTATCTTTTAATTAACAAATTTTATGAAAAAACTGGCTGTCCAATTTTGGTCAATACATCATTTAATGTAAATAATGAGCCAATTGTCTGTACAGTAAAAGATGCATATAACTGTTTTAAAAAAACTGATTTAGACTATCTTGTTTGTGGAAATTTTTTAATAAAAAAAACTAATTGATCTTTATTTCTTTTGAAATCAGCTCAGCCATTATTTCATGTCCATTTTTATTAAAGTGTTGGTCATTAAATTCCATAAAAAAATATTTTTTTGATACTTCATCGTAATTCGATTTTTCAGCTTCATTAATAAAAAAAGGAAATAAGTTAATAAGCTTAAAGCAATTTTGTTTACAAAAATTTATAAAGTTTTTTTCAAATAAATTTTTCTTATCATAGTTCTTAATACTAGAGGGCCATGGTGATATTATTATATTTAATTTCGCATTATTTTTTTTACACAAATTACTTATTTTATAAAGTAAGTCGAAACTTTTTTTATATGCAATAATTCTTTCGTCTTTAGAAAAAAATTCGTCTTCATTTTGGTAGAAATATTTTCCTGCAGGTATGTCGTATGGATTTACAACAATATCATTTTCTTTATCAAAATTTTTTAAAAAGTGATAAATTTTATAAGTCAAAGGAAAATTTTTAACAAAAAAATATAAAATCAAATCAATTCTATTACTTTTGTTTTTAGATGATGCTTTACCATCAGAATATTCATATAAAAAGTAATCATCCCACAGATCACTCAAATCATAATGAATATAAACGTTGTCTACTTTAAAATTATTTTCAAAATAATATTTAAGTTTCGCTAAATATATTTGAGATGAATAAGAAGATACGGAAAGATTAGCAATATTCAATTTTGGAAAGTTTTTTTCAATAATTCCTATGTATGTATCCTCATGTTTAAAACCAACACCTTCTGCTTGTGAATCTCCTAAAAAAAATATGTCGAAATTTTTTGAAGTTCTATTCAAGTTTTCTTTGCTACTTTTAAATCCATTAACATCAGTGTTAATTTCATAAAAACCATTAACTGACTTAGCTTTTTTTGAAGAGAATGATTTTTTTAGTGTATGATGAAATATATTATCTCTTATTCTGTAAATTGTTTCATCACTTTCTAAAAATAGTCTGCCAAACAAGTAATCAAATAATAATACTGTAATTACGACAAATATACTTAAATTGATGATGTATTTATTATTATGATTTTTCATTTTTTTTTCTCAAATAAATCAAAAGCAAAGAGAATACAATCCATATAAAAAAAGAATTAAAATTATTAAAAAAACTTCCCGTGGGAACAATAGGTATAAATATTGTAAAAATTATTGGAAAAAAAGTTGTAAAAGATTTTGATAGTAAATAGAAAATTAAAAACAAATAAAAAAGAAATATAATAAAACCTGTTTCAGCCAATATTTCTAATAAATAATAATGAGGGTGCGTTGTACAAATATTTTTGTTAAATGTAAGTTTTTGAATTTCGTTCAAATTTTTCGTGAATTTATTTTTTAAATGCGTATCAATATTTTGGTATTGTTTGCAATCAAATTTATATCTTTTAATACCTGAGCCTAAAATTTTATTGTCTTTAAAAATCTCAAGTGCTGCATAAAAATGTGAATAATATCCAATAACATTATTGGAATTTTTATTTAAAGTTAAATTTTTAATTAAAACATAAGACTCATTGAATCTTTTAGACAGATTTTTGTCAAAACTTATGAAGGTAATTAAAATGATACCTATTATCGAAAAAAAAGCTAACTTATACTTTAAATTGATATTTTTAGAAAAAAAATAAATCCATATAATATAAAAAGAAGATAATATTATAGTAGATCTCTCTTTTGAAAGTAATATTGAAACAAAACAAATTAAATTTAGAATAGTTAATAAAAAAAATTTTGAATTAGTTTTCTTTTTGAAAATTATTTCAAAGCAAATATTTAACATAACTAAAAATTTAAATACTACACCACCAACAATAAATTCATCATTAAAAGGACCACTCAATCTTCCATTGGCTGATTTTGGAAATCCAAAAAGATCATTGCCAAAGTAGTTCTGAATATTTATATCAATTACTAAAAATAAAATTACACAACATAGAGATTGAAAAAAAAATTTTAATCTTTTATCATCTACAAGAAATAATAAAAAAAAGAAAATAATTATTAAAAATCTTGAATAGGATATACCCTTTAATAATGAATTTAAGTTTTCAAAATTTGATAAAAAATAATTAATTAAACTAAATATAATTATTAATGAAAAAAATATTATTACTGATTTAATAATATTCTCACCTAAATAATCAAACAATTTTTTATGTATATTTAATATATAAATTAAAAAAAATAATATAAATATTTCAGCAACTGCAGGACCAACAACAATACCTATAGGAAATAAAAATATTAATATTAAGTCTAGTCTTATTTTATTTGCTTGAGTCATTTAAATTATTTTGAAAATGATAACTCAATATTTTCGATAATTTTTTTTGTAACATACTCTCTTGTTAATTCTTCATCTATTTTATTTTTAATTTTATTAAAATTTTTTCTTTTTAAAAGTAAATTTATATTATAAGTAAGTTCTTTATAGTTCTTTGACGCTTTACCTAATCTTTTTTTTTCAATTAAGTTGCTAGCATCTCCTTTAGGGCCATTAAAAATTATAAAAATATTATTCCCCGCGTAGTCATAAATTTTTGAAGGGATAACACTTCTGAAAGTCTTATTTTTTTTTAAAAAAGAAAAACCAAACTTTATTTTTTTATATAAATAAGTTTCATCGTCATTAAATTCGGTTTCAAAAATATGAATATTATCTATTTTTTCTCTACTTATTTCACTTTTTAAACTTTTAACTTTTGAGCCATTTCCAACTAAAGTAAATATTACCTTTTTATCTGCAAAATAGTTAGCTACCTTCTTTAATAAGCCCAAGTCCTGAGATGCTCCAATTGTCCCTATAAATGTAAGATTTATATAGTTATTATATTTTCTAAAATGCCTCGATATTAAATTTTCGTTTTTTATAATAGGTTTTTTTAAATAAGAATATTTTTTTGAAATATAACCATTGGGCATTACTATTATTTTACCTTTTTCAATACATTTCTTAATCAAAGCTTTTTTCATTCCCTCAGTTACACAGAATATCGAGTCAGCTAATTTAAATGTTATATTTTCAATAATTTTAAGTATAAATAGTGTAAAATTGTTTTCTGATATTTTTAAATCAAATATAGAGTCACTCCATAAATCTCTTACTTCAAGTATACATTTTGTGAAAGTTAATTTTGCAGCAAGAACAGAAAGGAAAGCAACAGGCAAAGGTGGAGATGTAGCATAAATTAGATTTTTTCTAAAAAAAAAGGATATAAAAAATGAAATAAAGCCAAAAGATAAATAATCAAAAAAATTCAAAAAACCATTATTTTTTTTTGATATATATGATGGAAGTCTGATTATTTTCAATCTACCATCTGTCTCTTTGTAATATAATTTTTTTGAGTAATTTTTATGTTTCTTACCATATGGATAGTTTGGTAAACATGTTAAAACTGTTAAATCGTATTTTTTTGACAGTAGCTTTGAATTTACAAAAGATCTATTAGCTAACGCATTTTTTTCTGGAGGAAAATTGTCACTTATTAATAGTATTTTCATTTAATGAAGTCGCATAAATCTAAGTATTTGTTTTTTAGTATATCAGATTTATATTTTTTAAATTTTTTATGATTAACTAAAATAATATTAAAGTATTTATCTAGATATTTTCTTGGCTTATCTATTATATTGAAATTATAGAATTCTTTCCCTTTTAATTCAGAAGTATCAAAATCAACAATTTTAATAATAAATTTTTCTTTTTGTAATTTTTTTATTATTTTTATTGAAGGACTTTCTCTGGTATCACTAACGTCAGCTTTGTAAGTAATTCCCCATATTAAGACTCTTTTAATTTTACTTTTCTTTAATTTTTTAATTATTTTATTTGAAACCCATTTAGTTTTATTTTCATTGGCTTTTATACTTGAATTTAAAATACTTAGTTTTTTGTATTTTGAAACTAAGAAATAAGGATCAATTGGAATACAGTGCCCACCAACTCCAACACCAGAATTCAAAAGATTAACTCTTGGATGTAAATTTGATAATTTTCTAATATTTGAAAAATTAAGTTTTAAGTTTTCACACAATATTGAAAGTTCATTTGAGAATCCTATATTTACATTTCTATATGAATTCTCAACTAATTTTACTAATTCTGCAGATTTATGATCTGTAACTATATTTTTTTTGGAAAATTTATCAAAAATTTTCTTTGCTGCAGCTGAACTTTTTTTATTAAATCCTCCAATAATTCTAATATTATTTTTTAACTCGTCCAAAGTTTTTCCTGGAAAAACTCTTTCTGGACAGTAAGAAATACTAAATTGAATTTCCCCACTATCATCAAATAAATCTTTTCTATTTTTTTTAAAATAATTTACTATTTCTTTTGTTATTCCAACCTCACAAGTGGTTTCAATAATAATTAGATCGTCCCTTTTAATTTTTGGCTTAATTTTTTTTATAACATCCCATATCGGTTTCTTATTTTGTTGCTTCTTAAAACCTAAATTTGATGGAACGCATATTATATAAACTTCTGATTCTTGTAATTTGAGGCTAAATTTTATATTTTTTTTTGAACTATTACTCTTAAATAGTTTTTTTATTTTTTGCTCATTTATAAATATTTCACCTTTTTTTAATTTGTCGATTTTACTCTTATCAATATCAATCAATTCAACATTTTTATTTTTAGATGCTAATAATAAAGCTGTTGGAAGGCCAACATAGCCTGCACCAATTATTGAAATTTTATTTCTTTTCATAAATTTTTTTTTATTATTTTTAATATTTTTTTTGCTACACCGATTTTTCCAAAAGGGGAACTTATTTTATGTAAATTATTTTTTCTTTTTAAGAGATATAAAATATTCTTTGAAATTTTATTACTATCACTACCTACTAATTTCCCAAAATTTTTTAATACATCTGGTCTTTCTGTTGTATTTCTTAAAATTAAAATTTTTTTTTTTAATACTGTGACTTCTTCTTGTATTCCACCTGAATCACTCAATATCACATCTGAATTTTTCATTAAAAAAATCCCTTCATCAAATGAAATAGGTTTACTTAAAAATATATTATTTTTATTTTTTAAATTTTTTAATATTTCTTTTTTTATATTTGGATTAGGGTGTACAGGTATAAAAAAATTTATATTTTGATTAGATAGTTTTAAAATTGTTTTTATAATTTTTTTTAAATTTAATTTAAAATTTTCCCTTCTGTGCACAGTTAAAAATATTTTATTCTTTTTGTTTAAATAATTTTTATATTTATTTTTAAATAATCTTTCTTTACTTTTTACAGGATTTTTTAAAATATAATCTACAGCATCTATAATTGTATTTCCTGTTAAGTATATATTTTTAATATTCTCTTTTTTTAAATTTTTGTAATCCGTTTTAGTTGGGCAAAAATTAAGGCTTGATATTTTGCTGATCAAATTTCTATTAATTTCCTCTGGCCAAGGACTTGAATTATCAAATGTTCTTAAGCCTGCTTCTATGTGTGCAACCTTTATTTTATGCATAGAAGCTATTAAACCCCCGATCATTGCACTTGTTGTGTCGCCTTGTACAATAATCAAATCAGGATTTATTTTTTTTAATATCAAGGATAATTTTTTCGAGATTTTTATTATTATATTTTCAATACTCTGATTTGAGGTCATTATATTTAAATCATAATCTGGTCTAATATTAAATAAATTTAAAACTTTTTTTAAGAGACTTCTATGTTGAGATGTTACACATATTTTCGTCTTTAGCATTTTTTGTTTTTTAAATAGATTTATAAGGGGTGCAAGTTTAATTGCTTCGGGCCTTGTCCCAAATATAAATAAAATCTTTTTCATTATTTGACAAATAATATATCAGTTTCTATTGCACTTTTTTTTGAAGACATCACAATAGTATAATTTTTTTCTTTTTTGTTAAAATCTTCATAGAAAAACCCTTTTTTAAATTTTATGTTATCAACATTACTTTCAATAACACAAATTGTTCTTTTTTTTTTAAAAATATATAATTTATTATTTTTTATTATTGGTTTAAGCCCAGGGTAAAAATGAAAATATTGACGAGCAATGTTAAATTTACCATCAATACTATCAATAATTTTAATTTTATTACTACTAAAATATACTTTTCTATATACGATTCTTTTGAAAAAAAAATTAGAATATCCATCATGACCTAAAATCAATTTTTTTTTGCCTATAAATTTTGAGAAAGATCTTGCTTTTCTTGCCATTCTAAAAGATGACCAAACCTTACTTGAATTCTTTTTATCAATCTCAAAGCAATTATGTGATCTTGTTGATCTTTGAAAAAGCCTTAATTTATTTACATTGTAACTAGAAATTCCTTTATTAACAAACAATTTTTCATTTTTGAATGAAATTTCAAAACTTAAAGTGTCTGCATGAGAGTGACCTGGATTAAATTTTGGTCCTGGTCCAGCAATTTTTATTAAAAAACAAATCTTATTAAAAATTCTTTTCTTAAAGTTAGAGCTTTCATAATTTTTGGTAATGTTTGTTTTAATCGATTGAGAAAAATTTGAATTGTACAGTTTTTTTAAACTTTGAATACTGACACTTGAGTTATTTGTATCGTTAAAAAATGCAATTTGTCCATTTTTATGATGAACACCACACAAGCAATCAAACATTTTACTTACAATTTCAAATAAATTTTTATCTACTTTTTTGTTATAAGCTTTACAAATAATTATTAAATCAATTAATTGTTCTAAAATAATACTTTGATACATTGGAGACAGCTCATAGTGTTCTCCATAATTATTAATTTGTTCTTTTAAAGCTTTAACAAAAAGTTCGTTAAATAAGTCAAATTTTTGATCATCTTTGTTATAAATGGTTTCAAAACATTTTATTGCGATCAAGTTAGTTAAAAGGTGGTTTGCACCTAGTCTAAATTCTAAGTTCTTTTTAATTACTTTAAAATGATGGAATAAATATGAGTTCAGCTTAGCATTATCAATTTTTGTAATAGAGATAAATTTAATTAAATTTATCAATCTTAAGCTAGATACATAAGGATCCCAAAAATCAATAATTTTTCTATTAATAGAACTATCTAAATAGTTAATTATCAATTTAGTTGTTTTATATTTATTTTTTATTTCTTTTTTATTTAATATAAACCTAAGATAAAAAAAATTATATCTCTGCAATTTATTTGACGTTTTTAAGTTGAAATTTTCAATTAAATCGTATTTGTTTAAATTAAAAACTTTATTTTTATTTATAAAAATATTATTAGTACTTAAAAATGAAACTTTATTTATTTTTTTTTTTATACTTAATTTTTTAAAATTATATTTAACATTCCTAAAACCAAATATCTTGTATTTAAACAAAAAATATACCTGAGATAATTTTAAATCAATTACAGTATAAAAAATATTAGTAATTATATTTAACAATTTTTTGACAACTCTATACAAATTTTTGAAGTATCAAGTACATCTGAAAGGTCATCAATACTACCATTTTCTGTTTTCATTTTTTTCAAAAAAGAAATTATTGAATTTGAATGACCTTTGTCCTGGCCAAAAAAGTAATTCTTTGAATAGCTATTTTTACCAAAATGTTTAATCTTCTTAAAATCGTCAATTATTGTTACAGAATTACCAGAATATACTTTAATCATTTCTTTTGGATATTTTCTATTCCCTGAAAAATAATAGTTGATATCTGATATTGATCCATCATCAAATTCTAAATGAATGTTATAGTCACTATTTATAGCATTATTATTCAAACTATATTTTTTTATTTTTTCTCCAACTATGAATTTTGATAAATCTATAAAATGACATGCTTCACCTATAATAGATCCACCACTTTTATTTTTATCTTCAAGCCAAGTGCCTTCTCGAGTATATTCTGGTGAATTAATATCAATTGATACAGATTTAGTATTAGAATTATTTAATAAAGATTTCATTTTACTTGCAAAAAATGAATATCGTCTATTAAAATTAGTATGAATTATTGGTATTTCATCTGTAATTTTAATTGCTTCATATATTTTATTTAGTTGTGTTTGATTTATCGCTAAAGGTTTCTCTATAAATATTGATTTTCTATTTTTGATCGCCTTAACGATTTGATCAGAATGCAAATGATGAGGTGTTGCAATAATAATAAAATTTTTTAACTTACTCTCAAAAATTTTGTCTTCGTTATTCTCGATATTCTTAAAATTAAATTTTTTTTTTACAATTTCTGATTTTGTTGGATTGTCACCACATAAGGTTTGAAAATTAACTTTGTTCCTTTTAAATATTGGCAATAATATTCTTTTACAATGATTTCCTGCACCAATACAATCTAAACTTAATTCATCATCATTTTTAGTAAAAATGATTTTTTTATTTATTAAATCTTTATTTTCTTTCTCTTCACTTATTTGATTATACTTAAATATAATTCCTTTCGTAGCTTTACCATCTTCAATTTTTTTATATGCATTTTCGAAATCTTCAATTGCAAATTCTTGATCTACTAAATCTTTAAAATTTAATTTATTTTTTGATATAAGTTTTAAGATACTTTCTATATTTCTTTTTTGTGTCCACCTGACATGTTCATATGGAAGATCAATTCCAAGTTTTTCATAACTATATTCATATCTACCTGGTCCATATGATTTAGATACTTGAATTTCGACTTCACTATCATACATAAGATCTCTAGATAGTTCTAATCCACAAATTCCAATAATAATTATTTTACCTTTTTTACGAATTATTTTAAGGCTTTCAATAATTGGTTCATTAGATTTAGTATAAGTGCAAATTATAATACTATCAGCACCATGTTTTCCACATATTTTTTTAATATTATTTTCTATCTCATCTTTTTTTGGATTATAAAATGAATAACCATATTCCTCTGCAACGATTCTTTTATTCTCATCATTATCAATAATTATTATATTAACACCCAAATTTTCTAAAAGTTTGGCTGTAATAATTCCGATTAAACCAAATCCATATATTACAATATTCTCATTAATTTGAGTTTTACACTTTCTAATACCGTTCAAAGATATTGATGCCAATATTGAGAATAAGGCATCATTTTCATTTACTTTCTCAGGAATCTTTACACACAAATTTTTTTCAACTACACAGTATTCAGAATGAAAACCATTAGAAACAACCTTATCACCTTTTTTAAATTCTTCACAATTTGATTTTTCTACTATGCCAATATTTGAGTAGCCTATTTGAATAGGTGTATTTAGTTTTTCTTCTATAAGACCATATGTGTCACTAAGACCTGATGATTTAAATTTTTCAATTACTTTACCAACTTTGTCTCTATTTTTATGAATTTTGTTTATAATATTAGATTTTCCAAAATCTATTAGCATTTTTTCAGTTCCTGTTGAAATTAAGGTTTTAATTGTTTTTACTAAGACTTGATTTTCTTTTGGAAGAGGAATCTCAGACTCTATTATAGAAATATTTCCGTTATTTATGTTTTGTATTAAACTTTTCATTTTTTAAAAATGCTATTAATATTTTATAATCAATTATAAGCTTGTATATTAATGAATGGTATAAATGATATTGAAAAGCTTTTATACCATCAAGAAATATTAATTGAAAAAAAATTCTAAAAAAAATTAATAGAAATGGCCTTATAATTATTGGGGCCTTGTTCCATATTAATCTCTTTTTTAAGGTTTCGTTGTCTTTAAAATATCTGTCTTTTTCAAACTCTGCGTATATAAAATGTTTTTTAAACCACTCTTTCTCATTTTTTAAATTATGATTATAAAAATCATTTTTTAAACTAGAAATATTATTACTTAAACATTTTATATGTTCATTTACAGCGTTTTCATCACAGCTTAACATTTTGGTCCTTCCTAATCGTAAAAGCCAAACAGGATAATAGCCTCTTTTAACCCATTCTCCCTTCCAGATTAATCTTCTTTTTAAATTAAAAGCATCGAATTTAGTGTTTTTTATTGTTTTTTTTATTTCGATCTTTAAATTTTCAGATAAATACTCGTCTGCATCTAATATTAGTGACCATTCACTTTTTATTTTGCATTTATTAAATAAATAGTTTCGTTGTTTAGAAAAATTTACAAATTTGTTTTTATAAATCTTGCACTGCTCTTTTTCTGCAATTTCAACTGTCTTATCATTAGAGTATGAATCTAAAATTATTATCTCATCAGCAAGATCTTTTACATTATCAATTAATCTCTTAATATGAACTTCTTCATCTTTTGTAATTATTAGGACTGATAGCATTTGAATACATTGTTGAATATAAATGAGATTTTTTTGAGGCATCATAAAATTCTATAAATTTAGCCATATTTTTAAAAAGAGATTTATATTTTTTTGTTGTTGAGTTAAATTTACTTATTAAAGTTAAAGATGTTTCTTTTTCATTCTTGGCAAATAAATGACCTACATTAAATCTTTTAATATTTGACCAAGGTAAATTCTTTGAAACTAAAACTGGCGTTTCATTTAATATAGATTCAAGTATAACATTGCCAAAATTTTCTGAATGTGAAGTTAAAATTAAAAATTTTGTATTCCTAAATATTCTTTTCTTTTCGTCGAGTTTTATAAATCCTATAAATAATACTTTATCTTGAAAATTTTTCTTAAATACTATTTGTTTTAGACTATTTATGTAATTTTTACTCCCTGTTCCTGCAATTATAAATTTTATATTTTTATCTTTAAAATTTTTAAAAGATTTTATAAAAGCATTTATACAATTTTCTAAATTTTTTTTGGGGTGTATTCTTCCTAAATATAACAAATTTTTTTTAGACTCTAAATTTTTAAAATTGATTTTTTTTTTTATTTTATTAATTTCTATTAAATTTCTAAGTATATAATATCTATATTGTTTGCCAAAAATTTTCCTCGTATCAGAATTTTCTTTGTCAGAAGTAGTATGAAATAAAATATTTTTACCTAAAATCTTTTTTAAAAAGAATAGATAAAATAGCTTTAATTTTTTTTTATAAATTATTGCCTCTTTCTCAGTCTCTCCTCTTGGAGATATACAATATTTTACTTTAAGAAAATTTAAAACGAATATTAAAAAAAAATTTATATAAAAAAAAATAGAGTTTAAGTGAACAAGATTATATTTTTTTAATTTAAATATAATAAAATAATATAGGTATGGTGAAAAAATTCTAAAAAGATAGTATTTACAATAAATAACTCTTAAACCCTCAATATTGCAGACTTTATTTGGTTTAATTTTATACTTTTTTTTTTCTTTTCCAGGGATATTTTTAAAAAAACTTAAAACAGTAACTTTTTTATATGATTTGTTATTTTTTATGTTTTTTGCCAACCAAAAAAGAGAATTATTTGGCCCACCATCTTGAGCCGGATAAAAAGATCCAACTATAAAAAGTAAATTCATTTAATTAATAATGTTTAATAAACTAATTTGTAATAGTATTAAATCAAAAATGATTAAATTTGGTCAATTAAACATATTTCAGAATAATAATTATAACATTTCATTAATCCTTTTATTAACCAATCTGGCATTACTTTTAATATTAAGCTATTCTAATTCGACATTCTTAATTGGTTTATCCTCGTTTTTACAGATTTTGTTGCTTATTTCTTTAAGAGAGAGACTAATTAAATTTTTTTCTATTATAATTTTCTGTATGTATCAGGTTCCATTTTATATCCAAATTGCAAATTTTAATTCTTATAATTTTAAGATTACTTTAGGCAATTTCTATTCAAATATGAGCATAATTGAATCTTTAATAATCTATAAGCCAATACATATGATCATATCACTATTTTTGTTATGTTTAATTATGACAGAATTTTTGCCAAAAATTAAAAAAAAGGAATTATTTAATTTAAATAATAATATTTTAAATTTTTTTATTTATTCACTTTTATTATTTAATTTTATAATTTTCGTTGTAAAATTAATTGATCTTAACAATTATGGAATAACAAATATTTTAAGTAGTGGGCTGTATGTCAAAATTACAACTTTGCCTATTTTGGGCCAACTTATAAAAAAGATATATTATCTAAACTTTCTTGCATTATCCTATTTTGCTTATAAAAAACAATTATATAACAGACTGGTAATAGTTATATTCCTGTTGGTTTTGTTTTTATCAATAATAAAAATTTCTCGTTTTGAAACTATATTTTTAATTTTATTGATTTTTATAAATATAAAAAAAATAAAAACTAGAAATATATTAATTTTTATTATGGGATTAATCTTACCAATTTTTTGGCATATATTTTCACAATTCAGAGGTTACATTTATTCTTCAGGAACAGTAAATATGTTTGAATTATTTTCAAGTTATAATGCTTACTCTATAGTAGATACATATTTAATACTTTTATCAAATATTTTTGGAAGAATTTCATATATTTATGAAATTTCGACAATTTACTACTTAAATATTTTTAGTTCTGTTAATTATCTCAATTATTTTTGGCAAACATTATTACCAAGTTTTGTAACTGGTAGTAAAGAAATCTTTTATGCAAACGATTTTCAAACCATGATTGATTTAAAATTAATAAGTTCAAATTATGCTTTCACTAATACTGCAGGATTGGGTCTAATTGGAGAGAGCTATTATTTCTTGCATAATAATTTTTGGATAATTGGTTTAGTATATAGTTTATTATTTTATTTACTAATTTCATTTACCAGAAATTTTGAAAAAAATCTTAAAAAAGCATTTTACGTTTATTTTTTATTTTTATTTGTATTTAAAGATACTTTTATAGGAGCATCTTTGGATATTTTATTCTTGTTTATTACAATAGGCCTTTTTAATTTAATTGGAAATTTTAATAGATTGAAATTAAAAATTTAGACTTGTCTTTTATAAAATTATTACAAATTAATTTTTTATTTTTCGGATATTCAAAGAAATCGCAATTTTTTTCCATATGCGAAATTAGCTTAGAATAAAAATTATCATCCAAGGGGTGATGATCATTTTTTTTTAAAAATCTTTCTAAAAACAACTCATTATTAGTTTTAAATTTTTGGTAACCATAAGTTTTTTTTAAATACATATCTTTATCATGAGACCGAAATTTTTTTTCAAGGATAAGTCTTTTATGAAACTCATGAAATAAGTTATCATTGTATAAATCATAAAAAAAAAGTTCTATTAAGTGACTTTTTTTTATTTCTTTGAATTCTTTAAAATTTTTACTTTTAATTAAATAATTACTTTCATTAAAATTATTTTTTAAAACTATTAAATGCACATCATTGGAGTTAAATAATTTTTTTACTTTTTTCATTTCGTAATAATTATTCTGTTTAATAGAGAAGAAAGAGGTAAAGTAATCTTTATGTCCAATACTGTATCCGGGATAATATAACTCCAGTAAAAAGTATTGATTTTCTTTATTTTTTTTTATTATTAACATTATTGATATTAATAATGCTATGATCGTTAAATAACTTATGGAAATAAAAATTAATTTATTCTTTTTTATCATTTTAAATTTCTTTATTGCTTACTTAATTTTATTAAATTTAAAAATTATTGCAAAAAAATTAAAATTAATTGATAAACCTAGTAAACTAAATATTCATAAAAATAATACACCTCTCATAGGTGGATTTTTTATCATATTTTCATTATTAACATGGCTTATCTATGAATTTTCTAATAAGACAATCGATATCAGAGAATTTTTTGGGTATTTATTTTTATTTATTTCATCTTTCTTCATAAATTTTTTAGATGATAAAAACAATTTAGATCCATTAAAGAGGGTTTTGTTTTTATTTTTAGTTAGCCTAATATCTCTGCATATACTTTCGCCATACTTAAATATTCAGAATATCTATTTTATTAATTTTGATAATTCAATAGATACCAAAAAATTGAATTTAATTCTATTTTCAAGTTGTATTGTGATACTTCAAATTATTCTTAATTTAATTGATGGAATAAATGGTTTGTTAAAAGTTTATACATTGTCGATACTTTCAATATTTTTTTTTAAAGAATATATTTTTTTCGAAAATATTATATTTTTTATTATTCCAACATTAATAATTATAAGTATTTTAAATTTTAAAAATTATTTATTTCTTGGTAGTACTGGAAATTCTTTAATATCCATAATTCTCTCAATAATTATTCTAAATACTAATTCTATTAATTTTCAAAAAATAAGTTTTGAACAAGTTTATCTTTTTTTTTCTTTTCCGATATTAGATACTTTAAGACTTTTTATTTTAAGATTATTTCTATATGGCAACGCATTTATTAAACAAAAAAATCATTTACATCATTTTCTTTTTTTTAAATTTGGAAAAATAAATTCAATTATAATTTACATAATATTAAGTTTTGTACCTATTATTCTATTTGAGTTTTTTAATATAAATATTAATATTTGTATTTTATTTAACTTAATTAGTTATTTTGCTATATACAAATTTTCAAAATGAAGTTTCTAATTACAGGATCATCAGGATTTATCGGTTTTCATTTATCGAAATATTTACTAGAAAAAGGTAATACAGTAATAGGTTTAGATAATCACTTAAACGATGAAGGTTATAATAGTAAGCTTCAAAGGCTACGAATTTTAAAAAAATTTAGCAAATTTAAATTTAAAAAAATTGATCTATCTAATAATTTTGCAAAAAAAAAATTTGAAAAAATAGATTTCCTTATCCATCTTGCGGCCCAACCAGGAGTAAGAGTATCAGTTGATAAACCTATTGATTGTGTAAAAAATAACATTTTAAGTTTTATTGAAGTTATTGAATTTGTAAAAATAAACAAAATAAAAAATTTTATTTACGCATCCTCAAGCACTGTTTATGGAGAAAGAGATAAAAACTTTACTGAGAATTTTGTTACAAATAACCCAAAATCAATTTATGCAATATCAAAACTAAACAATGAAATTACTGCTAAATTTTATAGTGATAATTTTAACATAAACTCTATTGGTATACGTTTTTTTTCAATTTATGGACCCTATGGTAGAAAAGACATGTCCTATTATAAATTTGTTGATGATATTTTTAATAAAAAAAAAATTTTTATCAATGGAAATGGAAAAATAAAAAGATCATTTACACATATAGATGATGCTGTAATTTGTTTAGTAAAATTAATTAAAAAATATATTAAAATAAAAAAATATAGTGAAATATTTAATATTGGGCACGAAGAATCTGTATCAATTAATAAAGTTGTTTCATTGATTAAAAATAAAACAAAGAAGAAATTTAAAGTAATTTATAAAAAAAAAGCAAAAGTTGATAATAGAATTACAAAAACTAATATTAATAAATTGTTTAAAACAGTTAATTTCAAGCCAAAAAAAAAATTAGATAAAGGCATTGAAGATTTTATAAACTGGTACCTCAAATCAAAAAATTAATGAAAAATTTAAATCTTATAGCTGGAGGTGTTTGGCATTTACCATTTACAGCAAGTTTATTTCGTAATGTGAAAAACGTTAAGAAAAGAGTAATAACCTCTATACCAAAAAGAATATACAATCAACATAACTTCAGTAATTTGTTTGTGCCTAAATACTCTCAAATTATTCAAAAGCTATTTAAATTAAAACTTAATAAAAAAATTCGATTAATTGATGATTATCAATTTTCATACTTAGCAAGTAAATTTATTAATAACGGTGACTTAAATTGGGGTTGGCAAGGGTTTCTGTTTAATTCAATGCTAAAAAATTATAATGGAATAAATATTTTAGACAGAGCCTGCCCACACATCAACAATCAGGAAGAGATTAAAAAGGAACAATGTAAAATATTAAATTTAAAATATGATCCGAAATCTGATTATGTTTATAAAAGATCATATTTAGAATACGAAAAATCTGATTTTATAGTTACTACCTCAAATTTTTCAAAAAATACATTTATTAAAAATGGAATAGATGAAAAAAAAATTATTAAAATGCCAATAATAAACAAAATAAATTCATTTAGATTAAAAAATATTAAAAATGAAAAAATTACTTTTGGATTTATAGGAGGCGATATTTGTAGAAAAGGTATTTTTTATTTACTTAAAGCTTGGAAAAATGCAGATTTAAAAAACGCAAATTTAATCGTTAAGTCTAATATCAACGAATTATCCAAAAGTAGTGTGCTTAAAGAATTATTGAAAAATCAAAAAAATATAAAATTTGTTAACTATTATCCAGATATATCTGATTTCTATAATCAAATTGATATTCTAGTTTTTCCCTCCACAGATGATGGATTTGGAATGGTAATTCCTGAAGCTTTATATTTTAATAAATTCGTTATTGCATCAACGAATGCTGGCGCATCTGAGCTTATAGTAGAGGGAGAAAATGGTTTTACCTACGATTATAAAAACATTGGCACACTTACAGACATAATTCTGTTAACTGCTAAAAATAGACAAATTATTAGCTCTAAAGGCAAAGAACATCTCTTGAAAACATTTGAAAATGAAAACAAAAAGTCTTTAAATTTCATAATGAAATTACAAAAATACTTATGAGATCTTCAATATTTCACAAAAAAAATTTCTTTCCTAGAAACTTTAAAAAAGGAAAAAAAATTATTTTTTTTATTGGACATTTAAGAACATATAATTCTATCGCAAAATATATAAGAAAAATTGTAAGTGAAGGTAATTTAAATGTTTTAATTAGCATATGGCATGAAAAGAATGTTAATTATAAACAATTAATAGATGACTTAAAGCCTTTGTATTTAGACATAGAAAAATTTAGATACAAAAATACCTTTGAAGTTTTTGGGAAGAAATGTTCTATAGATAAAATATTCGGTCGAAGTGCACTTTCGACAAGATCGCAAATATATAAAATAAATAGGTCATTAGAAATAATTAAATTATTAGAAAAAGAAACAAATTCGAAATTTGAAGTAATAGTTAAGTCAAGGCTTGATTTTTTAATTATTTCAAAATTAAACTTTAGTCTAAGAAATAATACAATTTTTTTTGAAAATACAGTTGGAAATTGGGCAATAGATAGATCTGATAGATTCTTTTACTCTGATAGAAAAACTATGATTAAATTTCACAATAATCTTAAAAAATTTTGTAAGAGTAAATGGCAAAATAAAAATGAATATCCAATATTACATAAAATTCCTATACAAGAAATACTACTTAAAATGTATTGTGATGATTTAAAAATAAAGACTGAGCCTATTTTTCCACTAAGCCAGATATGGAGAAAAAATTCTCCTCCAATTTTTAATGACAAATTTAGAATGTATATCTTTGTATTAAGAAGAATAATTAAAAGAAAATTACTAAGATTTAAGACTTAATATGAATAAAATTTACAAGATAAATAATATTTTAAATAATAAACAAAAAACATATTTAATTGTATTATTTTTCTTAACTATAATAACAATTTTTTTTGAAGTTTTTAGCATATCCCTAATCATTCCTGTTATGCAAAGTATCTTTGGAGGCAATGTAGATAATAAATTTAATTTTATATTTATGTTAAATGATTTCTTTAATTTTAACTTTGAAAACCCTGTTGTGATTATTTTAACTTTTATAGCATTTATTTATTTTATTAAATCAATCTATATACAATTTTTCTTTTGGTTTAAGGGCAAGTTTAGCTACAATTTAATAACAAGTATTTCAAAAAAAATTTATAAAGTCTATTTATTCAAAAAAATAAATTTTTTTTTTAATAAAAATTCTTCAGACTTTATAAAAAATATAACTGTTGAAACTGAGAGATTTTCTTTAGGATATGTAGAACATGTTTTATCAATATTTGTAGAAATTCTGATTGTTCTAAGTATATCTGTATTTTTATTTATAACTGAGCCATTTGGTTTCATTGTTATTATGTCTTTCTACCTTACGGTAATTTTTCTTTTTTTTGGGTTATCTAGAAAATTTCTAAAAAATCTTGGAGAAAAAAGAATGGAATCTGAAGCAAAAAGATTAAAATCGATCCAACATGGATTTATTTTACATAAAGAAATTTCATTAATGAAAAAACAGTCTGTTTTTACAGATTTATTTACAAGTATATCTAACAATTTTACCAATATATTGTTTAAAGAAACTCTAATTGGCAGATCTCCTAAAATATGGTTAGAACTTATATCTGTTCTAGGCCTAGTAATTTTCCTAATTTTTCTTGTATTGCAGGATTACTCAAATAAAAATATTATTATAATATCCTCACTTTATGCAGTCGCTGCATTTAGATTAATTCCATCAATTAATAAAATTGTAACAAGTTTTGTTCAAATAAAATACAATTCTAAAGTTGTTGATTTAATTCATGAGCTTGTTCAAAATGGAAATGAAAATAAAGATAATATTAGCACTAACCAAATTAATAATAATATCCAACTTTCAAATGTATGTTTTGAATACATAAAAAATAAACCATTATTAAAAAATATAAATCTAAACATAAAAAAAGGAAAAATAGTCGGAATATATGGTGAGAGTGGTAGTGGCAAATCAACTTTAATTAATGTTATACTTGGCTTGTTAAAAATTACTTCTGGAAAAATTTATATTGATAATATTGAACAAAGTACTTTTTTTTATCTAAGAAAAAAATTTAGTATTGTATCTCAAAATATTCAAATATTAGACTCATCAATTTTAGAAAATATAACTTTGAAAAAAAATTTAAATTCAGATGAAGTTGAAAAATTGAAAAAAATAATTGATATATGTTGTTTAACAAAATTTGTAAGCCAACAACCAAATGGAATAGAGGAAAATATTGGAGAACAAGGTACAAAAATATCTGGAGGTCAAAAACAAAGAGTAGTTATTGCCCGAGCATTATTTTTTAATCCAGATTTACTAGTTTTAGATGAGGCAACAAGTGCGCTAGATGATAAAACTGAAGATAGTATTTTAAATAACATAAAAAATTTTTATAAAGACAAAGCAGTAGTGTTAGTTTCTCACAAAAATGAAATTAAAAAATTTTGTGATGAAATTTATTTTATTGAGTCTGGAATGCTTAATTCTAAATTTAATTCTTAATTGCTAAGTAATTAATATCATTAAAGGGCTCTTCATTTTTTTCATACAAATTTTGTAAGCTTTTTATATCTAATTTTTTTTGCAAATTTTCTGTATGATATATCTCAAAAGAATAATCATTTAGTAATTCAAATATTTTTAAGTAATATGGATTTTTATCAATAAAATTTTTTTTTATTCCATTTTCAAAATAAATAAATATTCTACTTTTATGATTTAAAAAATTTTTTCCTCCTAACAATATATTGTATTCTTCTCCTTCTGCATCCATTTTGATGAAAATTTTTTCGTTTTTTTCTGTTAAATGATAAAAATTATCAAACATGTCTACTTTAACAATTTTATCATAATTTGAGATACCACCCCAATTTTTAATTAGTGAGGCACCTTGTCCAAATCCGTATAGTTTTGACTCAACTTTTTTATTAGATAATGCTTTATTAAATAGCTTGTAATTATTGATTTTATTTAATTTAAAATTTTTTGAGAGCAACTCAAAACTGTCTTTTTGTGGCTCAAAGGCTATATATCTTTTTGTCTTACTTAAATGATTTGTATATATTGAGAAAAATCCAACAAATGCTCCAATATCAATAAACAAATCAAAATTTTGAATATTTTTTTTTATAATGTCTGTTTCAATTTTTGGGATAATGTCTTTACTTTGTGGCTCTTTATGAAACCACATGCTAAATCCGTGAGACGTTGAAAAAATTTTTTTTGTAAATTTATATTTTATATCTCTTAAGAAACGAGCATACTTAAGTATGTTATTAATTAAAATTTCCATTAATAATTATATCATAAATTAATATTAAGAAATTTTATAGAAATAATCTCAGAACTTGATAAGTCAAAAGGATTTAGATTAGAGATAAATTATAATTTAAAAATATTGTTCTAGTAATGAATTATTCTAACATGTATAAACTTCAAAAAGTTAGATAAATATAACTAATTTAATATGATTAAAGTTGAATTTGTAAAATATAAAAAAAATATAATAGCCATAATTATACCAAAAAAAGTAAAAATAAAAAAAAAAATTCAATTTCTAACAGATAATAAAGAAGAATTTCAGATAGCGCTGATGAATAGATATTCATCAGATAATGTGAAACCTCACTTTCATCCAAATCAACCTAGAAAGTTAAAATATACGAGTGAATTTATTTGGTTATTAAGTGGAAGAGCACTTTTTACATTTTATGCTCCATTAAAAAAAAAAAAATTAAATTAAAATCTAAAATATTAAAAACAGGAGACTCTGTTTGTTTTTTAAATTGTGGACATTCTATAAAATTTTTAACTAAAACTAAATTATTAGAGGTAAAACAGGGTCCATATAAAACTTCAAAAGATAAAACTTTTATTGAAGTATCATGATTCCAGTTTTTTCAAGAAAATTTGATAACAAAGATATTTACCATGTAAAAAAAACTTTAGAATTAAATTGGGTATCTTCTAACGGAAATTATTCTAAAAAATTAATTGAAGGTATTAAAAAGAAATTTAACACTAGATATGTGTCATTGGTGTCAAGTGGTACCTCTGCTTTAGAATGTGCTCTTAAAGCTTGTAACATAAAAAAGGGCGATGAAATAATATTACCAGCTTTTACAATAATATCTTGTTTAAATGTAATTTTAAAATTTGGTGCAAAACCTGTAATATTAGATGTAGATATTAATACGTGGCTAATAAAAGAAGAAGAAATTATAAAAAATATAACAAAAAAAACAAAAGCAATTATGATTGTGCATATTTTTGGCAATTGTTTTAATGTTTCAAAGTTAAAAAAAAAATTACCAAGTAGAATCTCAATTATAGAAGATTGTGCTGAGTCTATTGGAGCTAAAGTAGGTAAAAAATATGTTGGTACTTTTGGTGATGTAGCTACATTTTCTTTTTATTCAAATAAAACAATTACTGCTGGTGAGGGAGGGATGTTATGGACAAATTCAAAAAAAAAATTTGAAATTATTGAAAATTATAAAAATTTATTTTTTGGAAAAAGAGAAAGATTTGACCATAATGACATAGGTTTTAATTACAGAATGACAGATTTGCAATCAGCTTTAGCATTTTCACAATTTAAAAAGTTTGAGATTAATTTGAAAAAAATAAACAAGGTTGCCAAAACTTATAAAAAGTATTTAAATTTAGATAACATTAAATTTCAGCAAAATAATAAATGTAAATCTGTTTGGTGGATGATAGCATTTGTAATCAAATCAAAGGCAAAATCTAAAAAACTTATGAATTATTTAAAAAAACATAAAATTGACACAAGAAATCTTTTTAAACCTATAAATGAAATGAAGTTTTACAAAAAAGGTGAAAAAAAAATCAACTCAAGATATCTTTATGATTATGGATTGTATATTCCTTCTGGCTACGACTTGACTGAAAAAAAAAATTAAATATATCTCAAAAAAGATAAATTATTTTTTTGATAGAAATGCTAAAAAAGATAGTAAGTAACCTATTAATATTGTTTGAAGGTATCATAAGAAATATTTCTGGTACATTGGGATTAAAGATAAGATATTTCTATTACTCTTTAAGATTAAAATCTCTTGGCAAAGACTCGGCCATTTCATTAGGCGTAGTCTTCATAAATCCTGAAAAAATTTCAATTGGTCAAAATACAAAGATTGATGAATATTGTATGGTTATCGCTGGTGACGCAGAACTTAAAGATAACAAGGAAGAAAAATATTTAAAAAATGAAAAATTTAAAGGTGGTAGGGGTGATGTTATAATTAAAGACAACGTTCATATTGCACCATTTTGTATAATTAATGGATTCGGTTCGGGTGTAGAAATAAATAATGATGTTACTTTAGCCGCATCATCTAAGGTATATTCATGCACAAATTATCTTAAAAGTTTTTCAACAGATAAAGATAGTTCAATGTCTCCAAGATCAAAAACAAGAATTATTCCCTATCTAAAAAAAGAAGTTGTAATTGAAGAAAATTCATTTGTATCAATTAATTCTATTGTTTTATGTTGCACTTTAGGAAAAAACTCAGTTTTAAAACCTAATAGTTTTTTAAATAATGATTTTGGTGAAAACCTAATATTAAGTGGAAATCCTGCTGAAGTTGAAAAAAAAAGATAGAAAAAAATGAAATTTTTTTTATTTTACAAAAAAATTTTATCTGTAGGTGGAGCCGAAAACCTTTTGATTGAACATTATAAATTTCTTAAAAATAAAAAAAAATACGTTAAAATTATTACTTTTAAAAATGAGCTTTTAAGATCAAAAGAAATCACAAAAGATATAATTGAAGTGAAGAATCTTATTGGATTATTTATTTTTTTTTTAAAATTAAACAATTGTCCAAAAATAATATGTCACTCTGGATATATTGATATATTTTTTAGCTCTATACTTTGTTTTAAAAGATACTCAATTTTTTTACACCAACCAAGTGTAATGTCTTTTAATGAACAAGATAAATATGCTATCAAAAATTTATACAAACTAAACAATGTATTTAAAATACCTGTTATAAGAAAAAATATTTTGATTTATAAAAAAATTTTCCAAAAAATCACTTTTATTAAAAAACTTTACTTGAATCTGAGATTTATAATATCTTATTTAGCCCTTAAGTATTCCCAAAATGTATTTGTTTTGTCAAAAGTCTCAAAAATAGAAAAAAAATCAATATATAATATTGATGCAAAAATTATCTCTGGCGCAATAAAAGAGGAAGGAATATTTAAATGGAAAAAGAAAACAAATAAAAAAATAAAGCTCTGTATAATGTCAAGACTTGATATAAATAAAAGAATAAAAAAAATTATTAGAGCTATAAGTATTTCTAAAAACAGAAAAAAAATATTACTTGATATTTATGGTTCAGGACCACAACTGAAAGAAATAAAAAAAACAATAAAACTTTTGAGACTTGAAAAATCAGTAAAATATAAAGGTTTTTTAGATGAAAAAAAAAAATTTAAAACAATTTTTAAATACGACTTCTTTCTCTGTCTTGATATGGCAGATTTTAGAATAAGTTCGTATGAGTCTTTGAAAGCCAAAACACCTGTTATTTTGACAACTGAAACGCCAATAGATAGAACTTTGGAAAGATTGAATTGTTTTTACTATTGTGAACCAACTGTACTAAAAATTTCAGATTTTTTGGAGGATATCGAAAAACATAAAAGATCAAAAGTAAATTGGCTCAAGATCCAAAAATATTTAAAAAAATTTACTTGGAATAACTATTTTAATAAAATTGAATTCTATGTTGGAAAAAATTAAATATCCAAGTTTAAATAGATTAGTTTCACAAAAATTAAAATTATTGAAAGAGGAAGATGTTGATTATATCAAAAAGGTACAAATATGGAAATTTAATCATCAATGGGAATTTGCTTACAATAATTTTAAAATTTACAATGAAATTAAGATAAAACATCATTTACCAAATTTTATTAGTTCATTGGGGGAGATAAAAAACTTTCCAAGAATAAACAAAAAATTTATAAACGATAATTTCAAAATAATCTGTTCAGATTTAAAAACTAAAAGATTTACTTTATCTGGTGGAACAAGTGGCGAAGTTACTAAATTTCCAACATCTTATATTAATGAACAACAAAATTATGTAAATACAGTTGTTTGCAGAAAACTTCATAATGCAAAAAATAAAGATAATACATTATATATTTGGGGTCACTCTCATAAATTAGGAAAAAATATATATTCTAAATTTCTAAAAATTTTTACCAATAATTTAAAAGATATTTATCATAAAAGAAAAAGAGTTAATGCTTATGATTTAAGCGAAAATAATTTGAAAAAAATTTATTATGAAATAAAAAAAAATAAATATCAAATAATATTTTCTTATGCTTCTACATTTGATATTTTATCAAATTACTTAATTTTAAAAAATTTTGTATACGAAGATATAATAAAAATAATTTTTACATCAGAACATTTAAATGAAGAGACATTTATTAAATTAAAAAAAATTTTTCCTAGGTCTCAAATTATTGGAGAGTTTGGAATGGCTGAAACTGGTATAATTGCATATTCATTTCAAGATTATAAAAATTATAAATTAATTTGGACAGATTTTATTGTTCAGTCCCATGACAAAGAGTTAAGTATTTCAGAAATTAGCAACAAAACTTTTCCTTTGATAAATTATTTTCCAGATGATTATTTTAGAGATAACTTGGATAATGAAACCTCTATTTTAAGTCTTCCAGAGATAATTGGAAAAAATAGGCCAAACATTAAAGTCATTTTTGAGAACGGTAAAAGCGAAATATATTCAACAATATATTTTGATCATATTTTAAAAAACTTAAATGAGATTTATTCAGCGCAATATTTTTTGAAAGATGAAACAATAACAATAGTATATACAGGGCCAGTTTCTGAGGAAATTATTAGAAAGAGTGTTATTAACAGTTTTAAACAAAAAGTAGAAAATGTTTATATTAAAAAAATTAATAAACCAATTAAAACTATTGGTGGAAAGTTTAAATATTTATTAAATGAAAAAGATATTAGTAGTTTGTAGAAATGCATCTACTTATCATGCTCCAATTTTTAGAGGTTTGGCTAATAAGAGCGATTTAAGAGTACTCTACATAGAAAAGGATGGTTATATAAATAAGTACAATAAAGAATATAGGTCAATAATCAAAAAAGATTTTTCAATGTTTAAAGACTATAAATATAAATTTTTACCTAAAAAAAAATTTTTTTTTAGATATATAATTTTTTATTTTACAATCTTATCTCTAATAAAAGATAAAAAAATTAATAATATTTTAATTTTTGGATATGATAGTATTTATTCGTGGATAGCTCTTCTTACTGCTAAAACTTTTAAAATAAATGTATTATGGAGGGGAGAGGCTATTTTGAATAAAAATTCAATTTTAAAAAGTTTTTTAAAAAAAATAATATTAAAATTTTTTTTTAATTTATGTGATGAAATTTTCTATTCATGCAAAAAAAATAAATATTTTATTGAAAATTATACTAATAAAAAAACTAAATCATATCCTTGCAGTGTAGATAATCATTTTTTTAGAAATAAATTTAAAAAATACAAAAAAAATAAAAAAAAAATTATAAAAAAATATAATTTAAAAAATAATACTTTTAAAATTATTTCCGTCTGTAGGTTAACTAGAAGAAAAAATATTTCAGAATTATTACATCAAGTATTTATTAGCAAATTAAAAAATATTGAAATTTTAATAGTTGGTGATGGTCCCGAGAGAGATAATTTAAAAAATTTATCAAAAAAATATAATTTAAATTGTAAATTTTTTGGCTTCATGAATCATGATGAATCTTCAAAACTTTTATCTGTAGCAAATATTTATTGTTTGTTGTCAAAGTATGATGCTTCACCAAAATCAGTTAACGAAGCACTAAATTTTAAATTACCGGTAATAATAAATAAAAGTATTGGTACTGCAGATGATGTAGTTAAAAATTATTACAATGGAATAGTATTAAAAAATAATAAAAGATTAGCCACTAATTTAAAAAAAATAATATCAAATAAAAAACTATTATTGAAAATGAAAAATAATTGTTACAAGGTTTTAGATAAAAATTTTTCCCATGAAACTTGCATAAAAAATATTTTAAATTACGCAAAATGAAATTAACTAGAATATTTGAAACATCAAATAATGATAATTTATTTTTTGGTTATTACGATGTCCCGCAATTATCTAAAAACAATAAATATATAATTTGCCAAAAAATTAAAAATATTCACGAACTACCAAAATCTCCAGAATCATATGAAATTTTCCTCTATGATATTACGAATAATAAATCTGAAAAAATAGGCACAACTAGAACATTAAATTTTCAACAAGGTTCTAGAGCGCAATGGTTAGGACCAGATCATAAATCAAAAATAATTTTTAATGATTGTGTAAATAATTCTTATGTATCTAAAATTTATGATTTAAATACAAAAGAGACAAAAATTATCCCATTGCCAATTTTTTCAGTCTCTGTCGACGGTAAATATATTATCTCAGCTGATTACGAGAGGTTATATTGGTGCAGGAAAGGATATTCTTACGATGTAATAAAAAATCAGGACAAAAACAAAAATATTGTAAGAGATGAAAAGGTAAAATTATATGAATTAGAAAAAGATAAGTTCCATGATCTTTTTTCAATCGAAGATTTATTAAAAATAAATGAAAGTACCATTATGAAAGATGCTACACACTATATTGAGCATTTAATGTTTTCACCATGTAACCAAAAGTTTATTTTTCTTCATAGGTTCAAGATCAATGACGGAGGAATTTTTTCCAGATTGTTTGAGTATAATCTTGAAAATAAACATTTAAAAATTTTATTAGACTCTGGTAGAATATCACATTTTAATTTCATCGACTCCAATAGGCTAATTTTTTATGGCAGTATTGGAAATAAAATAACCAAATTAAGAAAATTTAAAAAATTTCAAAAAGCTTTTAAATTCATGTTAAGAATTTATAAATTAATTGTTAAAGATAATTCTAATCTTTCAAAAAAAATAACTAATGACGGATATTATTATTATGAGTTTTCATCTAACAATTTTACAAAAATCAAAAATTTTAATTTAAATTCCGAAGATGGACATCCAACAACTCATAAAAAATTAAATATGAGTTTTATTACTGATAATTATGCAGATTTAGATAATAACAATAAAGCAAGATTAATTTTTTACTCACATGAGAACAATAAGTATGAAACACTAGATGTAATAAATTCTATAAAAGAATTAGATAATTCTCCATTAAGATGTGATCTACATCCAAGAATTTCATATGATGGAAATTATTTATCAATTGATGCTTTTGGAAATAATAATCGAAAAATTATAGTATATAAAATAGACCAATGAGGTTTAAATATTCAATAATTATTCCAGTAAAAAATGAAGGTCAAGATATAATTAATTGTATAGAATCTTTTTTAACTGCTAATTATTTACATCATAATTGTGAAATAATTTTAGTTGATGATAGTGATTATAAAGAACAGGAAAAACTTAAACTATATTTAAAAAAAAATAAATTAAAAGATATCAGTCATTTTGGTGATTTAGAGTTAGGCGTCTCTGGATCTCGCAATCATGGTGCGAAGGTTGCAAAAGGAGAATATTTGATCTTTATTAATGCAGATAATATAGCTCCAAATAATTTTTTTAATTTGTTAAATAAGGATCTTGAAAATGAAAATGTTGATTGTTTATCTCTAAATAATTTTATTACAAATAATAACAATAAATATGCACAATATTTAAATTTATTCTTTAAAAAAAAATTCTTTGAAAATGAATATTTTTTGAGATTCAAAGAAAAAAGTTTTATCAGTTGGACCGAGGGATTTACTGTTAAAAAAGAAAAGTTTATAGAATCAGGTGGATTTCCCCATTTGGAAACAAATAAATTTAAAGCAGGTGAAGATTTAATTTTAGGTTTCAATCTGATTGAGTCAAAAGCCAAGGGTTCATTAAGTTCATCTGCATATATTAAACATAAAGTTCCTGATAATTTAAAAGATTTTTTTCACCATCGATTTATAAGAGGATACGGAGTTCCACAGATTTCAAGATATTATCTTAGAAATAATCTTAAAACTCTATCTATTAAAACATTTCTTAGATTTTTTCTAAGATTTTTCGAAATAATTTTAATCTTTCCATTATTTTTTCAACTTATAAATCTTCAAAAATATTCTAAACACAATTTGTTTTTGTTAAAATTTTTTCCAATAATATTTATTGATAAATATTCTTTGATGTTTGCTGAAATTAAAAGTTATTTAAAAATACTTAGATTAAGTTTAAGCAGCAAACAAATAGAGCCTTTAAAATATTTTAAGTCAAATTATATAAAAAATTTATATGTAACAGCTTCACCAGAGAATAAATATTCTCCACTAAAAAAAACATTAGAACACATTTATGGTGATAGTATAAAAACAATAACTCTCTCAAAAAACTTTATAAATTATTCGCAGTCTATAAGAGTACCAATTGAAATATTTATTTATAAAGTATTTTTCCGTTTTGGTATCAGATATGATTATACAAATTGCTCAGCCCGAATAGTTAATCAAGTATTAAAAGGTAATATTGAACAAATAATTTTAAATAAAGGAAATTTCATAAATTCATCAACATTGAAATTTGTTAAAGAGTATTCTCCAAAAACCAAAATTATATACTGGTGTGAGGATAATATGTTTATAAGGCAACATAAAACAAGAAATTTTGCTAATTCTTTTCAGTTTTTCGATTATTACTATTCAGTTGATAGAGGCAAAAATGAAAATTCCAAAATTAAAGAGGTAAAAATGAAAAAACTACTAGATTTACCAACCCTTTACCATGGTGAAATAGAAAAAGGTAAGCAATTTGTAAATTCTATGTCATCAAATCTCATTGATAATAAAAATGAAAGATCAATTACTTTTATAGGATATTTTGATCAAGAAAGAGTCGAATATCTAAAATATTTATCCGAAAATAATATCAAAGTAGACGTCTATGGAAATGGATGGAAAAAAGTCAAAAAATCAAATTTAAAAAATATTACTTTTAATAATCCGATATACGGTGAAGATTACTTTAATAAAATAAGAAATTCGTTCATAAATTTGAATTTTATAAGAAAATTAAGTAAAGACATTATTAATAACAAGACAGTTGAGGTTATTGGATCAGGTGGCTTTTTAATCTCTGAATACTCTGATTTTCAAAACCTATACTTTCCCCATGAAAAATCAGCTATATATTTTCGAACTAAAGAGGAATTATTAGAAAAAATTATATACGTTAAAGAAAATCCAAAAAAAATATTGGAAATAAAAAAATATAATATAAAAAAAATGGAGGAGTTAAATTTATCAACTCTAAATATGTATAATAAATTATTAGATATCAAATAAACATGTTTTTAATTTCACATAGGGGCAATATAGAGGGACCTAATAAAGAAAAAGAAAATAACCCTGATTATATTCTAAGAGCTCTTGAAAAAAATTTTCATGTAGAGATAGATATATGGGTTAAACAAAATCAAATATTTCTCGGGCATGATGATCCAACTTACAAAGTAACACTCAACTTTATAAAAAATAATAGTATTTGGTGCCACGCAAAAAATTTCGAAGCACTGTTATATTTAAAAGAAAATAATTGCCATTTTTTTTGGCATCAAAATGATAAATATACAATCACAAGTAAAGGCTACATTTGGGCATATCCTGGCGAAACGATTTCTAAAGATGCGATCTGCGTCTTACCAGAAACTTTCAATTGGAAGGTAGAGCCATGCGCAGGAATTTGTTCAGATTATATAATTGATTATAAGTAAATAATGAAACGAATGTTGTGTATAAACCTTTAAAAATGCTATCGATATTGTTGAGAAATATAAAGGGTTTGGGTAAATTAAAATTTTCTGAATAATTAATTTATGATTAAAACAATTATTTTTGATTTAGATGGAGTGCTTGTTGATACAAAAAAAATACATTTTTTATCTTTAAATAAATCTCTAAAAAAAATCGAAAACTATGAAATTACTTATCAAGATCACTTAAAGTATTTTGATGGATTACCCACAAATTCAAAATTAGGTATCTTATTAAATGATAATAGAATTAAAAAGAAAAATTTAAAAAAGATTCACAATTTAAAACAAAAATACACAAATGATCTATTAAAAAGTGAAATAAAATTTAATCCCAATATTTTGAATTTGTTTAAAAGATTAAAAAATAAATACAAAATTGCTGTTGCAACAAATTCGATCAATAAAACCTTAAATTTATGTTTAACTAAACTAAAAATAAATAAAATTGTTGATTTTGCAATTAGTACAGATGAACTTAATAATACTAAACCACATCCTGAAATATACTTGAAATGTATGATAAAATTAAACTCTAGACCTAGTGAGACTTTGGTATTAGAGGATTCATATTATGGAAGAATTGCAGCTAGAGAAGCCAATTGTAATTTAATGCCCATAAAATATACTTCCGACGTTTCTTTAAAAAATATTAACAAATTTATAAAATCATTGAATAAAGAAAAAAAAATTCAAAAAAAACATACTTGGGAAGATGATAAGTTAAATATTTTAATTCCTATGGCGGGAGCAGGTTCACGTTTTCAAAGTGCGGGATATACATTCCCAAAACCCTTAATTGAAATTCATGGTAAAACCATGATTCAATGGGTAATAGAAAGTTTAAATATTAAAGCAAACTATATATTTATAGTCAGGACAGAACATCAAAAAAAATATAATTTAAAACATCTCTTACAAGCGATTGTCCCAACATGTAAAGTTGTAGAAACAGATGGACTAACGGAGGGAGCAGCTTGTACAACCTTATTGGCAAAAAAATATATTAATAATAACAACCCTTTATTAATATCTAATTCAGATCAATTTATTGAATGGAACACCGGAGAAACAATGTATAAATTTATTAATAAAAATGTTGATGGTGGAATATTAACATTTAAATCTTTACATCCCAAATGGTCATATGCAAAAACTAATAAATTTAATTTTGTTGAAGAAGTAGCAGAAAAAAAAGTAATATCTAATAATGCTACAGTTGGAGTTTATTATTGGAAAAAAGGTAGTGAATACGTAAAATTTGCGAATAGTATGATTAGAAAGAATATTAGAGTTAATAATGAATTTTATGTATGTCCTGTTTTTAACGAGGCTATCAAAAATAAAAAGAAAATAGTGATTGAAGAGATAAATAAAATGTGGGGCCTAGGAACTCCTGAAGATCTGGAGTACTTCTTGAGACATTATTCATATTAAAAATATTTAAGTTCCTCCTTGACCATTAGATTTATTAAGCCTTTTAGATCTGTTTTGGGTTTCCACTTCAGTTTATTTTTAGCTTTTTTTGCATCACCTTTTAAAAAATTTACTTCAGACGGTCTAAAAAATCTTGGATTAATTCTAACTATAGTTTTACCGTTTTTTTTGTTTAAAAGTTTCATTTTCAGTCCTTTGCCTTGCCATTTTGTTTTCATCTTTAAGCATTTAGCCGTTTCATCAATAAAATACTTAATAGAGTGGGTTTTTCCAGTTGCAATAACATAATCATCTGGTTTTTTTTGTTGAAGCATTTTCCATATAGCTTCAACATACTCTTTAGCATAACCCCAATCTCTTTTTGCGAATATATTCCCAACTTCTATATAATTAATTTCACCTTTTAAAATTTTTATAAATCCTTGAACTATTTTTCTTGTTACGAATTCTTCTCCCCTAAGTGGTGATTCATGATTAAAAAGAATACCAGATACTGCAAACATATTATAGGATTTTCTATAATTTTGAGTAATGTAATGACCAAATACTTTTGAAACTGCATAAGGACTTTGTGGATTAAAAGGTGTCAACTCATTTTGATTTTTCTTACTTACATCTCCAAACATTTCTGAAGATGAAGCTTGATAAAATTTTATTTTTGGATCAATTGACCTGATTGTCTCTAATAATCTTAAAACACCTAATCCAGTTACATTACTTGTATTGAGTGGACTATTAAATGACGAACCAACAAAAGACTGAGCTGCTAAATTATAAACTTCGTTTATTTTATATTTTTTTAGAATACGTTCAAATTCATAATTTTCAGTGAGTTCTAATTCTTCAAATATAATTTTGTTTTCTATACCTAATCTTCTTAACCTCCAATTATTTGATCGAGCAGATCTTCTGTCAGCTCCAATTACTTTATATTTTTTTTTTATTAAAAATTCTGATAAATATGCTCCATCTTGCCCAGATACACCTGTTATTAAAGCTATTTTTCTCATATCTATCTATTTCTATAACAAAATTGATAAATAATACAAAAAATTAATATAATTTATGAGCACTTTACATATTTAATTTTAATATGTATAAAACTCTGCCTGGTAATTATTGCGAAGGTGTTATACCCGATCCCATTCCGAACTCGGAAGTCAAGCCCTCCTGCGCCGATGGTACTTTGTCTTAAGACATGGAAGAGTAGGACGTTGCCAGGCTTAATCTTAAATGAAAAATATAATCGTTGTTACCGGAGGAGCAGGATTTGTAGGCTCGAATTTGATTGAGCTTTTAACAATTAGAACTAATTATAAAATATTAAGTTTAGATAATTATTCAACAGGCTTACACAAAAATCACATTTCTTCAAGCAACGTTAAATATTTAAAGGGAAATACTGTTAATATTAACAAAATTCTAAAAAAGTATAAAAATAAAATAAAAGCAATCTTTCATTTTGGTGAGTTCGCAAGAATTTACCAAAGTTTCAAAAATTTTTCTAAATGCTTCGACTCAAATTCTATTGGAAGCAAAGAGGTATTCAAATTTTGTTTAGATAATAAAATAAAATTAATTTACTCAGCAACATCAGCTAGTATTGGAAATAAAGGAAATGATAAGAATCTATCACCGTATGCGTTCACTAAGTCAAAAAATTTAGAGTTATTAGAAAATTTAAAAAAATGGTTTAACTTAAAATTTGAAATTATTTTTTTTTACAATGTTTATGGCAATAGGCAAATTAAAACTGGAGATATGGCTACCGTAATAGGAATATTTGAAGATCAATTCGAAAAGCAAAAACCATTGTCGATTGTTAGACCTGGAACACAATCTAGAAGATTTACTCATATACAGGATACGGTTCAAACATGCTACGATGCTTGGAAAGCTAATAAATGTTCGTATTATAGTATTTCACACAAAAAATCGTACACTATATATGAGGTTGCTAAAATGTTTAAAAGTAAGTCAATTTATTTACCATCAAGGAGTGGTGAGAGGTATGCATCTGCATTAACCAATATTTCTTATAATAATAAAGTAATTAAAAGATTTGGAAAAATAGATTTGAAAGATTATATAACATCGTTTATTAAGAAAAAAAAAAATGAAAATTGCAAGCTCATTAAAGTCATTAAAAAAAAGAGATCTTAACTCTAAACTAGTAAGAAGAAGAGGAAGAGTTTATATAATAAATAAAAAAAATCCAAAATTTAAAGCAAGGCAGAAATAAATAATGGATAACGAAAGTCATAAAAATACGTGGAATAATTTTACTAAATTTGTTTTATGGGGTTCAATAGCAGTTATAGCTATATTAGTTTTAATGGCATTATTTCTTTTGTAGAATGATTATTGGATCTATCTCAGAAAATACGAAAATAGAAAAAAGAGTTGCCTTAACTCCAGATATAATAAAAAAATATAAATCATTAGGATTAGATGTTCATATTTCTAAAAATTATGCTCTTCATTTAGGTATAGATGACAAAGATTATGAAATTGAAGGTGCAAAAATTTTCAGTGAAAAAGAAGTAGTAATGAATTCAAATACGATAGTGCAAATGGATATTTTAAACGATGAAAAATTGGCAATTCTGAAAAAAGATCAGAATTTAATTGGAGTTCTCAATCCATACTTAAATGATAAAAAATTGAAAGATTTGGTTTCAAAAAATATAAATTGTTTTTCACTTGAGCTTTTACCTAGAATCACAAGAGCTCAAGCAATGGATATATTATCTTCACAAGCTAATTTAGCTGGATACAAAGCAGTTGTAGACTCATTTGCTTTCTTTCAAAAAGCAATACCTATGATGATGACAGCTGCTGGTACGATTTCTGCAGCTAAAGTGCTTGTTGTTGGTGCAGGAGTGGCAGGATTACAAGCAATTGCTACAGCAAAAAGATTGGGAGCAATTGTTTATGCAACGGATGTTAGACTGGCATCAAAAGAACAGGTTGAAAGTTTAGGAGGAAAATTTTTAACTGTTGAAGGAGCTGAAAATTTAGAAACTGTTGGTGGGTATGCAAAAGAAGCCTCAGAAGACTTTAAAAAGAAACAAGAAGATTTATTAAGAGAAACGTTAAGAAAAATTGATATTGTGATTTGCACAGCTTTAATACCTGGAAAAAAAGCTCCTATAATAATAAAAGAAGACATGATAAATGTCATGCAAAGTGGCTCTATTATATATGATCTTGCTGCTTCTCAGGGAGGAAACTCTGAATTAACTGAAGTTGATAAAATAGTTGAAAATAAAGGTGTTAAAATTATGGGCGAAACAAACATTTTAAATAAACTTCCAGTTTCTGCATCAAATTTGTATGCAAAAAATATGTATAATTTTGTGAGTAATTTATTTAATAAAGAAAAAAAAATTTTTGAAATAAATTTAGAAGATGAAATTATAGAAAAAACAAAGATTAAATAATGGA
>MDSZ01216240.1_pt1 | contig 37896 bp, 30 predicted proteins | sample 811201 | NCBI WGS metagenome assembly MDSZ01 (sample SAMN05326647, study PRJNA326480) | marine metagenome | isolation source: seawater | place: Indian Ocean: North | collected 2010
CCGCCCTCGGCTTCCGGAACCTCACGCACTACGTCGCCAGATCGCTCCTCGAAGCCGGCGGATTCAGACCGCTCCTACACTCTCATTCGCGATGAGCCACCAATGTCTCCCGCGGACCCCACCACGGAGATTGTCACGGCGACGCCGGCGATCGCTAGCCCGGCCATTCCGATATCGGCCCACGTGTCGGCCCATTCTCACAATCCGAGCGGGTCCAGGAGTCCAAGGGAGCCGAAGCCCTTCGCGAGCTTCTTCGGCATCTCCTCGGGGGTGAATGCCAGAACGTGGTACCTCGACAACAGCTGCAGCATGTCAGCCAAGTTGCCGTTACTCGAACCGTCATGATCGGGGTCAACGTTGTTCGACAAGTGCCTTTACGTCGCCAACTACGGCGAAGGCCGCAGAAGCTGTTCCCGGAGAATTCCGGGAGCGGCCTCTTCGCATTTCCACCGGATCTTCCGCAGACCCGCGCGCTCTCGTAGGCTGGCGCCGTCGGACCTCTCGGGAAGGTGCACCATGACGAACGAGATCGACGAACGGGCGAGCGTCGCGCAGATCACCGAACGCCTGTCGACCCGGTATCCCCATCTCGACCCTCGCCACGTGGCCAGTGTCGTCGCGGCGGCCTACGACGGCATGAGCACGGCGCGTGTGCGCGACTTCGTGCCCGTGCTCGTCGAGCGCGAGGCGAAGCACAGGCTGCGCGACGAGGAGGCCCGTGCCGATCGCCGCATCCCCGCCTGACGCCGCCGTCGTGACACCCGTCGGGCGCGCATCGCTCGGCGACGTCCTCCTCGCGTGGAGCGCCTCCCCGCCGGAGCACCGTCATGACACGGGTCGCCGCCTGATGCGCGAGCTCGCGCGCGAGCTGGGGGCCGCGGCATCCGTCGACATCGTCTCCGTCTGCACACGCTGCGGGGGCGCGCACGGCCGCCCCCGCGTCACCGCCGGCGACATCGCCGTGAGCGTCACCTACGCCGGGGATCTGGTGGTGGCCGCCGCAGCCCCGCACGACATCGCCGATGAGATCGGGGTCGACGCCGAGAACGAGGGGGCGGATGCCGCTTCGCCCCTCGCCGACCTCGCGCCCCTGTTTGCTCCCGCTCCCCCGCCGACGACCGTCGGGTGGACGCAGATCGAAGCCGCACTGAAAGCCGATGGCCGCGGCATCCGCGTGCCCGTGGGAGACGTGGTCGTCGGCGAGGCGGTGCCGTCCGCGCTGCCGGGCGCCGTCGCTGTCACGGTGCCGGGCCGCGCAGAGCCCGTGCACGTCGCGACGTGGCACGGGATCGACGGCGTCGCCGTCAGCGTGGCGATCGTGGCGTCGTCGACAGCGGAGCCGTGAGCGGCGCCGGCTCCCCCGGTGCGCCACCCGCGGGAAGTTCCGGCAGCGTGGTCTCGAACAGCCACGCGTGCAGCAGTGTGCCCACCTCGGGGCCGGCGATCTCCTCGGCCAGCGCCACGAAATCGTCGGTGCCGACGCTGCGCCCGCGGTGCCGCGACATCCACTCGCGCAGCAGCGTGAAGAACGGCCCGTCGCCGAGCGTGAGCCGCAGCGCCTGCAGGGTCAGCGCGCCGCGCTTGTAGACACGGTCGTCGAACATGTCGTCGGGTCCCGGGTCGGCGAGCAGCAGATCCTGGGGCAGCGACGCGAGCCGCGCGTGATGGGCGAGGGCCTTCTGATGAGCGGATGCCCCACCCGACCGTTCCGACCAGAGCCATTCGGCGTAGCAGGCGAAGCCCTCATTGAGCCAGATGTGCCGCCAGAGCGTGACCCCCACGCTGTTGCCGAACCACTGGTGGGCGAGCTCGTGGGCGACGAGGCGCTCGAGGCTTCCCGCGCCGTCGATGTGGTTGGCGCCGAACACGCCCATCCCCTGCGCCTCGAGCGGGATCTCCAGGTCGTCGGCGGTGACGACGACCGTGTAGGCGGGGTGTGGATAGGGACCGAACGCCTCCTCGAAGACCGCCATCATGCGCGGCACATCGGCCAGGTCTGCGTGCACGCGAGCCTCGAGGGCGCGCGGATAGACCAGATCGACCGCCGGGGCGGTCGCGACCCGTTCGACGACGTAACGACCGATCTGCAGCGCGACGAGGTACGTCGACGTCGGCTCGGGGTGCGCGAAGGACCAGGTCGTTCGCCCACCCCGGGTCGACCGGCGAAGCGCGGGACCGGCCGACACAGTGTAGTCGGCCTCCGTCGTCACCTCGATCGCGTACGTGGCGCGATCACGGGCGACGTCGTTGCACGGGAACCACGTCGGCGCGCCGGTCGGCTGCGAGGCGACGATCGCGCCGTCGGTGAGCTCCTCCCACCCGAGCGCCCCCCACCGGGTGCGGCGCGGGTGCGGCGACCCGGAGTACGCGACCTTGAGGTGGAACCCCTCACCCGCGGCCAGCTCTGCCGACAGCGCGATGCGCAGCTTGCGGTCGCTCTGCCGGAACGTCGCCTTGCGGTCACCATCCACCCGCACCTTGCCGACACGTAGCCCGACGACGTCGAGACTGACCGTGCGGGTGGCGGCGAGCGCACGCCCGTGGAGCACGACCGTTCCCTGCAGCCGGTTGGTCGACACCCGGTAGTCCAGCCACAGATCGTAGTGCTCGACGGCAATCGCCGCGTCGCCGCTCTGCGGGGTGTACGGGTCGACGGTCATACCCGCTCGCTCTGGTAGGCGCGCACCTTGACCGCCCGCCAGGGGCCGATCGGGTTGCCGCTCCACCGCGAGCCGACCGGCACGGCCTCTCCGCGCATCACGAGGGAGGCGGGACCGACGGTCGCATCCGCGCCGATCGTGGCGGCCGGCAGGATCACGCTGTGCGGGCCGAGCGTGCCCCCGGGTTCGATCGTGACGGTGTCGATGCTCATCACTCGATCATGGAACAGATGCGTCTGAACCACACATCCGCGGTTCACCGTCGCCCCGTCGCCGAGGGTCACAAGATCGGGTTCGGGCAGCCAGTAGCTGTCGGTCCACACGCCGCGGCCTACCTTCGCGCCGAGGGTGCGCAGCCACATCGCGAGGGCCGGCGTGCCGGCCGCGCTGTTGGCGAACCAGGGCGCCGCGAGCATCTCGGTGAAGGTGTCGGACACCTCGGTGCGCCAGATGAAGCTCGACCAGAGCGGATGCTCCCCGGGGCGGATGCGACCGACGAACGCCCACTTCGCCGCCGTCGTGACGAGCGCGGCGACCGCGCCCGCGACGAGCAGCACGACCCCCGACAGCAGCACGGCCGCGAGCCCGCCCCAGGCCTGCGAGATCGCGGCCAGGGTGAGCAGCACGCCGAGGCCGAGCCCGCAGGTCACGAACACCGGCACGATGCGGCACAGCTCCCACAACGTGCGCGCCACGCGCAGTCCCGGCCGCGGCCGGTAGGTGCGCTCGAGGTCGCCGTCATTCACGATGCGACGCAGGCGCACGGCCGGCGATCCGAGCCAGGACGATCCGGGCTTGGCCTTGGGCGGTGCGACCGAGAGCACGGCGACCAGGCCGTCCTTCGGCACACGGTGCCCGGCGGCGGCGAGGCCGGAGTTGCCGAGGAAGGCGCGCTTGCCGATGCGCACCGGAGCGAGCCGCATCATCCCGGCACTCAGCTCGTAGGTGGCGACCATGGTGTCGTCGGCGAGGAACGCCCCGTCGTCGACAGTCGTCAGCGAGGGGATCAGCAGCACGGTGGATGCCTCGACGTCGTGCCCGACCCGGGCGCCGAGCAGTCGCAGCCACACGGGGGTGAACAGGCTCGAGTAGAGCGGGAACAGCACCGTGCGGGAGGAGTCGAGCAGGCGCTCGGTCGTCCACGCCTGCCAGGCGATGCGGCTGCGTACCGGGTGCTCACCCTCGCGCAGCCCGAGCGCGAGCAGTCGGACGAGCACCACCACTGCGGCGGCGTAGGCGAGACCTGTCACGAGCACGGCGGGGATCAGCCAGGCCAACGCCCCTGGCACGGCATCTGCGACGGATGCCGCATCCCGCACGCCCTGCGCGAGCACCAGCCCGCCGAGCGCGAACGCGGCGATCGGCAGCAGACCGAGCACGGTCGAGGACGCCGCGTAGGCCCACAGCCAGCGCGTCGGAGCGGGGGGCCGCTCGGTCGCTCCCGGGTGGGCGGCACCGACACGAGCAGCCGGCGAACCCGCCCACCGCTGCGCGGCGCGAACGCGCCCGAACACCGCGGAGCCGGGCGCGATCTCGGCACGACGGCCGATCTTCGTGCCGGGCGCGAGGGTGCTCCGCGCCCCCACCGTCGCCCCCGCACCGATGCGGATGCCGCCGATGCGCACGGTGTCACCGTCGATCCAGTACCCCGAGAGGTCGACCTCGGGTTCGACAGCGGCACCCTCGGCGATGTCGAGCATGCCGGTGACCGGCGGCATCGTGTGCAGGTCGACGCCGCGGCCGATGCGCGCACCGAGGGCGCGGGCGTAGTAGCTCACCCACGGCGCCCCCGCCATCCCGATCGGGTCGATCTGCGCGTGCACCTGCTCCGCGAGCCACAGGCGCAGATGCACCGCGCCGCCGCGCGGGTAGTCGCCGGGCCGCAACCGCCACAGCAGCACGCGGGCGAAGGCGGCGGCGATGGCCATGCGCCCGAACGGCGTCGCGAAGAGCACGAGCGCGAGCAGCACGACGATCCCCGGGGTGTCCGGCAGCCACGTGAACCCCGGCCCCAGCCGCAGCAGCCAGCCCGCCGTGATCAGCCAGGTCAGCCAGCGCAGCCCGCTGAGGATGAACAGGGGCGCTCCGGCGAGCGTCTGCAGCCACTGCATCGCCCGCGGGGTGGGGCGGGGCGAGCTGAAGGTCGTCGGCGCATCGTCGTCGTGCCCCTCGACGGCCGCGGCCATCTGGCGCAGACGCGGGAGGTCGTAGACATCCGCCATCGTGAACTCCGCCGCACGCGCACGGATGCGCGAGACCAGCTGCGCCGCGGCGAGGGATCCGCCGCCGAGCTGGAAGAAGTCGGCGTCGTCATCGGACGGACGGATGCCGAGCACCGCCGCCCACTGATCGGCGAGCCAGCCGGCGGTGCCGGACAGGGAGGAGTCGGAGTCGGCGGCATCCGTCAATGGCCACGGCAGGGCCGCCTTGTCGACCTTGCCGGAGGTGCGCACCGGCAGATCCGGCACGACCGCGAGGAGCGGGATGAGGGGCGCCGGCAGCGAGTGCGCGAGCTCGGCGCGCGCCACGGCGCGATCGAAGTCGTCGGTGGGTACGACGTAGCCCACGAGCAGCGCGAGCCCGTCGTCGGAGTGCTGCACGACCACGGTCGCCGCTGTGACGGCCGACAGCGCCTGCAGCGCCGCCTCCACCTCGCCGAGCTCGATGCGACGGCCGCCGATCTTCACTTGGTCGTCGGCGCGGCCCTGGAAGACGAGTCCCTCGGGATCGGCGCGCACGAGATCGCCGGAGCGGTAGGCGCGCTCCCACCCCAGCGAGGGCATCGGCGCATACTTCTCGGCGTCCTTGGCGGGGTCGAGATAGCGGGCGAGGCCGACGCCGCCGATGATGAGCTCGCCCACCTCACCGTCCGCGACGCGGTCGCCCTGCCTGTCGACGACCGCGAGCTCCCAGCCGTCGAGCGGAAGGCCGATGCGCACCGGAACGGACCCGTCGAGCGGGGCGGCGCACGCGACGACCGTCGCCTCGGTGGGACCGTACGTGTTCCACAGCTCACGATCGGGCGAGACGAGCCGCGCGGCGAGCTCGGGCGGGCAGGCTTCGCCGCCGAAGATCAACAGGCGTACGTTCTCGACCGCGTCCGGCGGCCAGAGCGCGGCCAGGGTCGGCACCGTCGAGACCACCGTGATGCCGTGGCCCACGAGCCACGGACCGAGGTCCTCGCCCGAACGCACCAGCGCTCGTGGCGCAGGCACGAGGCAGGCGCCGTGCCGCCACGCGAGCCACATCTCCTCGCACGACGCGTCGAAGGCGACGGACAGGCCCGCGAGCACGCGGTCACCCGGCGCGAGCGGGGCGTCGGCGAGGAAGAGCCGCGCCTCGGCATCGACGAACGCGGCAGCGGAGCGGTGCGTGACAGCCACGCCTTTGGGCGTGCCGGTGGACCCCGAGGTGAAGATGATCCACGCGTCGTCGTCGACCGCGGGCGGTTCGACGATCGGCACGGCGCTCGTGTTCGGATGGGGCGCCTCACCCGCCAACAGCTCCACCGGCACCGCGGACTCGGAACCGTCGCCGTGCGGCACGAACCGGCCGCCGGAGGTGACCACGCCGGCGACCCCCGCCTCGCCGAACACCAGATCGGCACGCTCCTGCGGGTCGTCGGCGTCCACCGGCACGTACGCCGCCCCGGCCGCCAGCGTGCCGAGGATCGCGATGTAGAGGGCCCGCCCTCCCGACGGCATGCGAATGCCGACCCTGTCGCCGCGACGCACGCCGGCCGCGTGCAGCCGGGCCGCGAACCGCCACACCTCGGCGAGCAGTTCGGCATAGCTGAGCGCTCCCCGGCCGTCGTTGAGAGCGGATGCCGCGGGGTACCGCGCAGCGGTCTGTCGCAGCACGTCGATGAGCGTGCGCGGCGGAGCGGCCTCGGCCCCCCGATCGAGGTAGATCTGCATCGTGGAGGTCAGGAGGACAGCAGCGCGATCAGCTGCGCCTTGGCGAGGCGTGAGTATCCGGTCTTCCCCGCCGCGCGGGCACGCTCGCGCAGCTGCACCGCTGTGAAGGCAGCGAGGTCGACGGCAGGCGCCGCGGCGGGCGTCGCCGCGACGGGGGCCGACGGGACGGGTGCGGGCTTCGCCGTCGATTCGGGCTTCGCCTTCGCCGCCTGCGTGATCTTCCGGGTGACCTTGGCGGTCGCCTTCTCCAGCTGCGAGAGGGCCTCCGACGCCCTCTTCTCGATCTTCTTGGGGCTGCGCGCGATCTTCTTCTTCGAGGTGTTCGCGAGATCCTTGGCGTCTGCGGCGAGCGCTCCGAGCTTCTTCGCCTGCTTCTTCGGCAGCTCCCGACTGAGCGCCTTCGCGTCCTTCGCCGCGTGCGCCGCGGCATCCAGGGCTGCCATGGCAGCCTTCGTCGCCTTCTTCTTCTCGGACATCTCGACCTCGACTCTCGGCAGGGCGATGACAGGGTGCCGCTGCGCGGGAGCAGGGTAGCGCAGCAACAAGAACGGCAGGCGAACAGCGGGATGCTCGGCGTCACAACCTGGGGTTTGGTTATGCACGGCCCGCTCAAGTGGACGCCGGAGGGAAGGTCGTCCTATGTTAGGTAAGCCTTAGCTCATAAGGAATTCATCACCTCGTCGCGAAAGCGAGTGCGTCCGGCATGCTCGCCACCCTGGTCATCGGTCTGCGTGAAGGCCTCGAAGCGGCCCTGATCGTCGGCATCATCGCCGCGTTCCTGCGCCGCAACGGCCGCAGCCTCGTGCCGATGTGGCTGGGCGTGGGCGCGGCCGTGATGCTCTCGCTGATCATCGGCGTCACGCTCAGCCTCATCGAGGTCGCCCTCCCCCAGGCCGCGCAGGAGGGTCTCGAAACGATCATCGGGGCCGTCGCCGTGGTCTTCGTGACGCTCATGATCGTCTGGATGAACACACACGCCCGGGGGATGCGGGCAGAGCTCGAGTCCGAGGCACAGCACGCCCTCGGCCGCGGTGGCGCGACCGCTCTCGCCGTCATGGCGTTCCTCGCGGTGCTCAAGGAGGGCTTCGAGACGAGCGTCTTCCTGCTCGCCACGTTCTCCGCCGCCCAGTCGGCCGGTCTCGCCGCGCTCGGCGCCGTCGTCGGCATCGCGCTGGCCGCACTGCTCGGCTGGGGCATCTTCGCCGGCGGGGTGCGCATCGATCTCGGCCGCTTCTTCCGCCTGACGAGCGTGTTCCTGGTGCTCGTCGCGGCGGGCCTCGTCGTCACCTGCCTGCGGACCGCGCACGAGGCCGGCTGGCTCAACGCGGGCCAGCAGCGCACGATCGACCTCAGCGCGATCGTGCAGCCGGGCAGTATCCAGGCCGCGCTGCTGACCGGCGTGCTCGGAATCCCCGCCGACCCGCGTCTCATCGAGGTCGTCGCCTGGGTCGCCTACCTCGTTCCGGCGCTCTGCTACCTCTTCTGGCCGCGTCGCGCGCGCCCGAGCGCCGCCGGGGCGCAGCGCCTGCGCTGGGTGCTCGCGACCGGATGCCTCGTGCTCGCCGCCGCCCTCGCGCTCACGGCGTGGCTCATCCCGTCGCCGCAGGTCTCCTCTCTCACGCTCGTCGACCAGGCCTCCCAGGCTCCCGCCGGCTCGGTCGTGATCGCCGGTTCCGGCGCCGCGCGCAGTGCGGCGTTCACCTACGCCTCGGGCGCGACCGCCGATCTGCCGCTCGACGCCTCGACCGCGGCATCCGACACTCACCTGGGCGTCACCACGCAGCATTGGCAGCAGACGGCGACGACGAGCCCCGACGGTGCGCCGTCGACGATCACCCTCGACGCCCTGATCACGCTCGCCGGCGGCCGCGTGCCCGTCGGCATCAGCGCTGTGCAGAACCCTGGCCCCTTCACCGCGCAATGGAACCGCACCGAGGTCGACGAGGTGTGGCTCACCGGGGCGGGGCTGCTCGACGCGAGCGCGCATTCCACCCTCACCGTGACCCTCACCGGCGGTGGGCTGCAGAACGCCCGTACCGTGAGCGTGACCGACACCGCAGCGATCGACGCGGTGACCGCCCCCGACGCCCAGAGCGTGGCGAGCGCGGCGGCCACAGCCGTCGAGCAGGGTGAGGGAGAGCGGGTGCTCTGGGGCGCCGAGGTTCCCGGCGCACTCGTGATCGCCGCCGCCGTGCTGGTGATCAGCGCCCTGCGCCACCGTGCCCGCGCCCCGCGGGGCTCGCACCCCGCACCGAGCTCTCCCCCACCCGAACCGCCCACCCCGGCGATCAGCATCGCTGCCGCCGACCACGGAAGGACCTCATGAACGTCCGCCTCCTGGCCCCACTCACCGCCGCCGCCACCCTCGCCCTCGTGTTGAGCGGATGCAGCGCGGGAGGCGCGCCCTCCGCGACCGCCTCCGGCGGCGCCACCCACGTCGCTGTGACGCTCACCGGCGACAACGGGGGCACCTGCAGCCTCGACACGGCGACTGCCGCCGCAGGTCCGGTCACCTTCACGGTGACGAACCAGAGCGCGACCTCCATCACCGAGATCGAGCTGCTCAGCGGCGACAGGATCGTCGGCGAGAAGGAGAACCTGGCGCCCGGCCTCTCCTCCGCGAGCTTCACCGTCACCCTCGACGGCGGCAGTTACCAGCTCTACTGCCCGGGCGCCGCCACCGAAACCATCCCCTTCAGCGTCACCGGCCAGGCCGCGACCCCGACCGGCAGCGCCGCATCGCTGATGGCCGAAGGCACGCAGGGCTACGCGACCTACGTCGATGGCGTCGTCGACAGCATGGTGACCGCGGTCGCCACCCTGAAGTCTTCGATCGACGCCGGCGACCTCGCGAAGGCGCAGGCCGACTACGCGCTCGCGCGTCCGTTCTACGAGCGCATCGAGTCCGATGTCGACGGGTTCGTGCTGCCGGGCCACTCCGCAACCGACAACGCGGGCAGCCTCGACTACCTCATCGACATGCGCGAGTCGAACCTCGATCCCGCCGTCGGCTGGCACGGGTTCCATGCCATCGAGCGCGACCTGTTCCAGGCCGGCGCGATCACGGCGTCGACGACGCAGCTCGCGGCCGAGCTCCTCACGAACGTCACCACGCTCGACTCGCTCGTGAAGACGCTCAGCTACAAGCCGGAGGACCTCGCGAACGGTGCCGCGAGCCTCCTCGAAGAGGTGCAGTCAGGCAAGATCAGCGGCGAGGAGGAGGCGTACAGCCACATCGACCTCGTCGACTTCGCCGGCAACGTCGAGGGTGCGCAGCAGGCGTTCGCCTACCTCGAGCCCGGGCTCACCACGCTCGACTCCGGGCTGACCCAGCAGATCTCCGCGCAGTTCGCCGCCGTCAACAAGCTGCTCGACGGCTACCGCGATCAGAGCGCGATCGGCGGCTACGTGCGTTACACCGACGCCGTGAAGGCCGCGGACGCCGTGACTCTGAGCCGTGCGGTGCAGGCCCTGCAGGAACCGCTTGCGCAGATCGCGGAGAAGGCGGCGACAGCATCGTGAGCGCGGCCGTGCCGCCGCGGGAGCCGTCGTCACAGGAGTCACCGGATGCGGGGGTCTCCCGCCGCGGACTGCTCCTCGGCGCCGCAGCCGGCGGCCTGGTGGCGGGGGTGGCGACCGGTTTCGCCGGCGGGCGCGCCGTCGCGGCGCAGCCGACCGCGTCGTCGGGCGACGTCGTGCGGCTCGACAATGCGGTCTCGTTCTACGGCGACGCCGAGCAGGCGGGCATCCGCACCCCTCCGCAGCGGCACTGCGTGTTCATGACGTTCGACCTGACCACGTCCTCACGCACCGAACTGCAGACCCTGCTCGCCACCTGGTCGGCGGCGAGCGCTCAGCTCATGCGCGGCGCCACGATCGGCCAGGTCGAGCCGTCGCAGCCGAGCGCCATCGGCGACGACACCGGCGAGGCCGTCGACCTCGACCCGGCGTCGCTGACCGTCACGATCGGTCTCGGTCCGCGTGTGTTCGGCGACGAGTACGGTCTCGCGGCTCAGAAGCCGCCGCTGCTGCGGGAGCTCTCGCAGCTCCCGAGCGAGGCCCTGGATCCGTCGCTCACCGGCGGCGACCTGTCGGTGCAGGCCTGCGCGGACGACCCCCAGGTCGCCTATCACGCGGTGCGGTCGCTGGCCCGCATCGGCAAGAAGCTCGGCGCGGCATCCACCCGATGGACGGTGACCGGCTTCGGGCGGGCCTCAGCCGGAAAGGGGCAGTCGACGCCGCGCAATCTGATGGGCTTCAAGGACGGCACGCGCAACATCGTCGACGACGCGGACTTCTCGCAGTTCGTCTTCACCGGTGATGGTCCCGACTGGCAGCGCGACGGCAGCTACCAGGTCGTGCGCAAGATCCAGATGCGCATCGAGAACTGGGACACCGACCGGGTGTCCGACCAGAACCGTGTGTTCGGGCGCCACAAGCTCAGCGGCGCGCCGCTGACGGGCACGGTGGAATCCGACACCCCGGATTTCTCGAAGACGGATGCCTCGGGCGCACCGGTGATCGATCCGACGGCCCACATCCGGCTGGCCGCGCACGAGAACAACAACGGTCTGAAGATCCTCCGCCGCGGGTACAACTACACCGACGGCATCAACCAGTACGGGTTCCTGGACGCGGGCCTGCTGTTCATCAGCTACCAGAAGGACCCCGCGCAGTTCGAGACGCTGCAGCGCCGTCTCGGCTCGTCGGACGCACTGAACGAGTACATCTCGCACATCGGCTCGGGCATCTTCTTCGTGCCGTCGGCAGCCCGGTCGGGGACATACCTCGCGCAGGGCGCGTTCGCCTGAGTTGCGTGGCGAGGCGGCCCGCGCGTCAGCCGTCGTGCGCGGCGACGGCGTCGGCCAGCCCATCGAGGAACCGCGCGACCACGTCGAGATCGGCGTCGGAGTACGTTCCGGCGACGTCACGCATCGCGCCGAGGCTCTCGCGATAGTGCGCGAAGAACGCGGTGCGCGATGCCGGGAGGAGCGCGATCACCCGCGCGCGGCGATCGTGAGGATGGGGGCGGCGTTCGAGGTACCCCGCCGCCGCGAGCCGGTCGAGCAGTTTGGTCGTCGAGGCCGTCGAGATGCGCAGATGCCGGGCGATGTCGTGCGGACTGACCGGCTGCCCCTGCTGCTCGCGGATGATCAGCATGCGGAGCGTCGCGAGATCGGTGGCGTTCATTCCCATGTCGTCTTTGACGCCCGAATGCATGCGGTCGAGGGCGTCGTTCAGCGCCCGCACGCCAACGAGCACCCGCTGTACGGCGCTTTCGCGGGACGCGGGGTCGGGTCGATACTCGGACATGTGGACACTCCTCCACACCTCTTGTAGCATCGGACTCAGAGATCGCTAGTTTAGCTAGCAAAAGGGGAGAGCAACAGTGTCAGACGTCGAGCAGGTGGTCTTGCTCGACGAGCGCGCCGGTCCCGTCGGGACGGCTCCCAAGAGCACGGTACACGGCGCCGACACCCCCCTGCACCTCGCGTTCTCGTGCCACGTGCTCGACGATGACGGACGGGTGCTCATCACCCGCCGCGCGCTCTCCAAGCAGACCTGGCCGGGCGTCTGGACGAACACCTTCTGCGGCCATCCTGGCCCGGGCGAAGACCTCGAGGCGGCGGTGCACCGCCGCGCGCGCGTCGAGCTCGGACTCGCCCTCGACGACGTGACGCTCACCCTCCCCGACTTCCGCTATCGCGCCGTCGACGCATCGGGCGTCGTAGAGAACGAGGTGTGCCCCGTCTTCGTCGCGCACGCGACAGGACCGCTGCATCCCGATCCGGACGAGGTCGCCGAATGGGCGTGGGTCGAACCCTCGGATGTCGCGGCCGCCGTCTCTGCGGCACCGTGGGCGTTCAGCCCGTGGCTCGGGCTGCAGGTCCCCCGACTCGCCCTCTACGACACCGCCGCGAGGGCGGCGCCATGATCGCCCGCATCTCCGCGGTCGATCGCGCCGCCGTCGACGACGCGATCGACGCCTCCCTGGCACGGCTGCAGAAGCGAGGGGCCGGGCTCGGCGACGCATTCGACGACCTCGCGGCCTCGATGGTCCGCGCGGCATCCGGCGGGAAGCGCTTCCGTCCCGCGCTCGTGCTCGCGGCGTTCCGCGCCTGCGGAGGTACCGACGGGCGCAGGGATGCCGCAGCATCCGTCGCCGCGGCGTTCGAGCTGTTGCACACCGCGTTCGTCATCCACGACGACGTGATCGACCACGACACGATGCGTCGCGGCGTGCCGAACGTCGCCGGGGAGTTCCGCCGTCGCGCGCTCGGTCACGGCGCCACACCGTCGGCGGCGACCGGCGTCGGCGAGGCGGCGGCGATCCTCGCGGGCGACGTGCTCCTCTATGAGGCGACCCGGCTGGTCGCGGCGGTCGATCTGCCCGCCGACCTGCGCTCCCGCCTTCTCGATCTGCTCGACGACGCGGTTCTCGTCTCCGCCGCGGGAGAGCTCGCCGATGTCGAGCATGCGGCCGCCGACGCGGAGGCCGAAGACGACAGCCTCATCGCGACCGCTCACGACAAGACGGCCGTCTACTCCTTCGCCGCCCCGCTCGCCGCCGGCGCCGTGATCGCCGGTGCCGACGAGACGGATGCCGCGGCGCTCGCCGCGTGCGGCACCCACCTCGGCCTCGCGTTCCAGCTCGTCGACGACCTGATCGGCGCGTTCGGTACCTCCGCGCAGGCCGGTCGCGACGCCGGCGTGGACCTGCGCGAAGCGAAGCAGACGCCCCTCATCGCCCTGGCCCGTCGCACCGAGGGGTGGCACGCGGTGCGCGACACACTCGCCGTCGCCCACACCGGTCCGATCGCCGTGCTCGACGCGCAGCGCGCGCTCGACAAGAGCGGCGCCCGTGCGGCGCTGGTCGCGCTCATCGACAGCACCCTCGACGCCGCGCGCACCCGTGCGCAGGAGCTCGGCGTCGCGGCATCCGCCCTCGTCGACCATGCCGCCGACGCGATCCGCGAGCGCATCCCGTGACCGACGCACCCGGCATCGCGCTCTACGACCGCACGGCAGCGGATGCCGCGGCCACCGTCATCGCGCGCTACTCGACGTCGTTCGCCCTCGCCGCCCGCCTGCTGGGACGTCGGGTGCGACCCCACATCCGCAACGTCTACGCGCTCGTGCGCATCGCCGACGAGATCGTCGACGGTCCCGCCGCCGAGGCGGGAGTGGCCCGCGACGGCCAGGCGGAGCTTCTCGCCGGCCTGGAGGCCGAGGTCGCCGCGGCCGTCGCGCGCGGGTTCAGCAGCAACCTGGTGGTGCACGCCTTCGCCGGCACGGCGCGCGCGTGCGGCATCGGCACCGACCTCACCGCACCGTTCTTCGCGTCGATGCGCACCGACCTCGACGCGACCGTGCACGACGCCCGCTCGCACGACGAGTACGTCTACGGCTCGGCCGAGGTGGTGGGGCTCATGTGCCTGGCGGTGTTCGTGAACGCGGGGGCGGTCGCACCGATCCAGCCCGACGACAGACTCGTCGCCGGCGCCCGCGCGCTCGGGCGAGCGTTCCAGGACGTCAACTTCCTGCGCGACCTCGACCACGACGCGGCCGGCCTCGGCCGCGACTACCTCGGCGCGACCGACGCCCGCTCCCGCGCCGACGTGCTCGACCGCATCGACGGCGACCTCGACCTCGCCGCCGACACCGTGCCGCTCCTCCCCCGCGACTGCCGACCCGCCGTGACCGCCGCCCACGACCTGTTCGCCGCCCTCTCGCGACGGCTGCGTCGAGCGGATGCCGCCGCGGGCCGTGTGCGCGTCCCCGACCCCGTCAAGGCGTACCTCGCCGCTCGCGCCCTGCTGGGCGCACGGCCCCAGCGCCTCGGGGTGCGCGGATGACGGGCCGCACCGCGATCGTCATCGGCGCCGGCATCGCGGGGCTCGCCACGGCCGCCCTCCTCGCAGACGACGGCTACACCGTGACGATCGTCGAACGCGGCGATGACGTCGGCGGTCGGGCCGGCACGTGGGACCGCGACGGATTCCGGTTCGACACCGGCCCCAGCTGGTACCTCATGCCCGACGTGTTCGAGCATTTCTTCCGTCTTCTCGGCACCACCACCGCGCGAGAGCTCGACCTCGTCCCGCTCTCCCCCGCGTACCGCGTCTACTCCGAGGGGTACGACGCCCTCGACGTGCCGAGCGGGCGGGGCGCGGCATCCGCTCTGTTCGAGAGCATCGAGCGCGGCGCGGGCGCGAAGCTCGAGCGCTACCTCGACTCCGCCGCCGACGCCTACGACCTCGCCGTCTCGCGCTTCCTGTACGACCCGTACCTCGGGTACGCGGGCCTCGCCGACGGCGCCGTCGCGCGGCAGCTGCCGCGGCTCGCGCGGCTGCTCGTCGAGCCGCTCGCGTCGCGCGTCGAGCGCACGTTCACGGACCGCCGGCTGCGGCAGATCCTCGAGTACCCGGCAGTCTTCCTGGGCGGATCGCCGTACGGTGTGCCGAGCCTCTACCACCTGATGAGCCACCTCGTCCTGACCGACGGCGTGCGGTACCCGCAGGGAGGCTTCACCGCCCTCATCCGGGCGATCGAGCGCCTCGTGCGGGCGCGCGGCGTCGTCATCGAGACGGGCGCCGACGTCACCGCGATCGACGTCGTGGCCGGGCGGGCGCGCGGCGTGCGGCTCGCCGACGGCAGCATGCTCGCGGGAGACGTCGTCGTGTCCACCGCCGACCGGCACCACACCGAGACGGCGCTGCTCGACGAAACCCACCGCGAGCTGCCGGAGAGCTGGTGGGAACGACGCACGCCGGGACCGGGGTCGCTGCTGATCCTCCTCGGCGTGCGGGGCGAACTGCCCGAGCTCGCGCACCACACCCTGCTGTTCACCGAGCGCTGGCGCGAGAACTTCGACGCGATCTTCGGGGAGCCCTCGGCGATCCCCGACCCGGCGTCGCTGTACGTGTGCCGCCCGAGCGCGACCGACCCCACCGTCGCGCCGGCAGGCCACGAGAACCTGTTCGTGCTCGTACCGGTCCCCGCCGATCCCTCGCTCGGCCACGGCGGCATCGACGGGGCGGGAGACGCGGGAATCGAACGGGCAGCGGATGCCGCCATCGCCCAGATCGCCTCGTGGTGCGGCGTGCCCGACCTCGTGGACCGCGTCGTCGTGCGACGCACGATCGCGCCCGCCGACTTCGCCGACGACCTGAACGCCTGGCGCGGCACATCGCTCGGACTCGCGCACACACTGCGCCAGAGCGCGGTGTTCCGCCCGCGCAACGGCTCGGCGAAGGTCCCGAACCTGTTCCACGCCGGCACCTCGTCGCTTCCGGGCATCGGGTTGCCGATGTGCCTGATCTCGGCCGAGCTCGTCGCCAAACGCCTGCGCGCGGACCGCAGCGCGGCGCCGCTCGTCGAGCCGGCGGGTCGCTGACGTGCCCGGCCTATATCTGCTCGTCATCGTCGTCTCCGCGGCGGGCGTCGCGCTGCTCGACGCGCGACACCGGCTGGCCCTGTGGGCGCGGCCGCTGACCACCGCGATCGCGGTGTTCGTCGGCACCGCGTTCTTCGTCGTCTGGGATCTCGTCGGCATCGCCGCGGGCGTCTTCGTGCAGGGTGACTCGCCGCTCTACCTCGGCATCGAGTTGGCCCCGCACCTCCCCCTCGAGGAGATCACCTTCCTGCTGTTCCTCTGCTACCTCGCCGCCGTCTGCGCCGGAGCCGGCACCCGCCTCCTCGCGCGGAAGGAACCTCGATGACCTACGCGCTGCTCCTGCTCCCGTTCCTCGCGATCACCGTCGTCGTCACGCTGCTGAGCGCCGTGCGCCCCGGATTCGGACGGCGGATGGCGGCATCCGCCCTCGCCGCCGTCGCCCTGCTCGCCCTCACCGCCGTCTTCGACAACGTCATGATCGGCGCCGGACTGTTCTCCTACCCGCCCGAGCATCTGAGCGGCATCCGCATCGGCCTCGCCCCGATCGAGGACTTCTCCTACCCGCTGTGCGCGGCGTTCCTCGTGCCCGCGATCGCCGCCCTCGTCTCGCGGCGCGAGAGGAGCGACGCATGAACGTCGTGCGCACCCTGTTCGTGTCCTCGCGGCCGGTCAGCTGGATCAACACCGCCTACCCGTTCGGCGCCGCCTACCTGCTCGCCACCCGCGAGATCTCCGTCACGCTCGTCGTCGGCGTGGTGTTCTTCCTCATCCCCTACAACCTCGCGATGTACGGCATCAACGACGTGTTCGACTACGAGTCCGACCTGCGCAACCCCCGCAAGGGCGGTGCTCACGGTGCTGTGCTCGATCGGCGGCTGCACCGCGTGACGCTCTGGGCGGCGGGCCTCAGCTGCCTGCCGTTCGTCGTCTACCTCGTCATCGTCGGCTCCGCGCTCTCGTGGCTGGCGCTCGCCGCGAGCCTGTTCTTCGTGGTGTTCTACTCCGCGCCGCCGCTGCGCCTCAAGGAGCGTCCCTTCGCCGACTCGGCGACCAGCAGCATCCACTTCTTCTCACCGGCCATCTACGGCCTCGTGCTCGCCGAGGCCACCTGGACGTGGGCCCTCGCCGCGGTCATCGGGGCATTCGCCCTGTGGGGGGTCGCGTCGCACGCCTTCGGCGCGGTGCAGGATGTCGCGGCCGACCGCGAGGCCGGCATCGCCTCCGTCGCGACGGCGATCGGCCCCCGCGCGACCGTCTGGTTCTCGCTCGCCTGCTACGCGGCCGCCGCGCTCGTCGTGACGGGGGGAGCCTGGCCCGCACCGCTGGCCGCGCTGCTCGCCGTGCCCTACCTGGTCGCCGTGTGGCCGTATCGCGCGGTCACCGCCGAGACCGCGCACCGCGCCACCGTCGGATGGGATCGGTTCCTCTGGATCAATCAGTTCTCGGGGTTCGCGGTGACGCTGCTGCTCATCTGGTGGTGGCAGCTGGCGCGCTGAGCCTCGAATGCCCGAAGGTGGGGTGGACGCCCGCGCGCCCACCCCACCGTCGGTTCACTGCGAGGAGAGCTGCAGCAGCGTGTTGATCGCCTGGGTCAGACGCGCGTCGGCCTCGCCGTACTTCGTCCAGTCGCCGGCCTGGAGAGCCGATTGACGATCGAGCATCGCCTGCTTGGCCTCCTGGAGCGCCGCCTGGTAGGCGGTCGACGATCCGGTGCCTCCGCTCGCAGAGGGCGACGGCGTAGGCGTGGCGCTCGGGGTCGACGTCCCGGTGGGCACCGGGGATGCCGTCACACCGTTGTCGCCCGCGGCGGCGCCCGAGTTGCCACCGAACAGCGAGTCGAGCGCTGCCGTCAGGGTGTCCTCGAACGCGACCTGGCTGCCGAAGGCGACGAGCACCTTCTGGAGCGTCGGCAGCTTCGTCGCGCCGGACGACTGCACGAACACGGGCTGCACATAGAGCAGGCCGCCACCGACGGGCAGGGTCAGCAGGTTGCCGTTGAGCACCTGCGACTGCCCCTGTTTGAGCAGGTTGATGAACGATGAGACGGCGGGGTCGGCGCTGAACGTGTTCTGCACCTGCCCGGGCCCGGGCACCGGAGTCGAGGCGTTGATCACCAGCATCCGCAGCTTGCCGTAATCGGCACCCTTCGTGCCGGCGGTGGTGCCGGCATCCGAATCGACCGCGAGATAGCCCATCAGGACGTTCCGCGCATTCGTCCCGTCGGATTGCGGGATGAACGAGGTGAACATCGAGTAGGTCGGCGAGGCCTGGCCCGGCATCTGCATCGTCATGTAGTACGGCTGCTGCAGCACGGTGTTGTCGGTCGGGTCGGCGGGAGTCGTCCAGGCGTTGTCACGCTGGTAGAACGACTGCGGATCGTTGACGTGGTACACGCCCAGCATCGTGCGCTGCACCTTGAAGAGATCGGTCGGATAGCGCACGTGGCTGATGAGATCGGCCGACATGTCGGCGATCGGCTTGACCGTGGACGGGTAGACGTTCTGCCACGCCTGCAGGAGCGGGTCCGTCGGATCCCAGGCGTAGAGCGTCACATGACCGTCGTACGCGTCGACGGTCGCCTTCACCGAATTGCGGATGTAGTTGACGTTGTCGAGCGCGACCCGCGGAGTGGGGTTGTTCGCGTCGGCGATGGCCTGGGACATGCTCGTCGTCGTCGAATACGGGTACTGGTCGCTCGTGGTGTAGCCGTCGACGATCCAGACGATGCGGCCGTCCACCACGCTCGGGTACGGCTCGCCGTCGAGGGTCAGGTACGGGGCGATCTTCTGCACGCGCGTTGCGGGGTCGCGGTCGTAGAGGATCTGCGAATCCTGGTTGATCGAGTCGGAGAACAGGATCTGCTCCGCCTGGAACTTGATCGCGTAGATGAGCCGGTTGAACACGTTGCCGATGTTTGGGCCGCCGTTGCCGGCGAAGGTGGTCTTCGTCTCGGTGCTGCTGCCGTCGCCGGCCGGGTAGTCGAGCTCGATCGGCGCGGTGCCCGCGGGGGCGCCGACGATCGAGTACGTCGGAGCGTTCGCCGAGAAGTACACCCGCGGCTCGTACTTCTCGCCCGACGTCAGGAAGCCCGCGGACGGGATGCCGCGCTCGAGGAAGACGGGGTTGCCGTCGGAGGTGCGAGCGTTGCCCTTGGCGACCACAAGCCCGTAGCCGTGCGTGTAGATGAGCGAGGTGTTCTGCCACGTGCTGGCGGTCGTGCCGAGCGCGTTGAGATTGAGGTCGCGCACCGACACCAGGGTGTCCTGCGTCTGCCCGTCGATCGTGTAGCGGTCGACGCTCAGCGGGCTCTGGAACTGGTAGTACGACCGGTACTGCTCGAGCTGGGCCACCGTCGGCGGGATGATCGCCGGGTCCATGATGCGGATCTGCGCCGTCGTCTCGGCATCCGATCGCAGCTGCCCCTGCTGTGCCGTGGTGTTCGCGGAGAAGTTCGTCTCCTGCAGGTCACTCAGGCCGAAGCCCGCCTTGGTGCCGTCGATGTTGCGCTGGTAGTACTGGCTCTCGACGCTCAGCTGGTTCGGACGCACCTGCACGAGATTGACGATCCACGGGTAGCCGACACCGACGACGAGCGAGGTGATGATCAGCAGGGCCGTCGCGATCAGCGGGTAGCGCCACCGGCCGATCACGGCGGTGACGAAGAACAGGATCGCCACGAGCACGGCCACGATCGAGAGGATGGCCAGACCCGGGATCGTCGCGTTCACGCTCACGTATGCCGCCCCGGTGATGCGGTCGTCGGCGCTGGTGAGCGTCTTGTAGCGGTCGAGCCACAGGCTCACCGCCTGGAGCAGAAGGTAGACGCCGGCGATGATGGCGAGCTGCACCCGCGCGGGGCGCGAGATGCGCAGCTCGCGCTGGCCTACCCGAACGGAGCCGTACAGGTAGGACACCGCGGCCGTGAGCAGCAGGCAGATCAACACCACGGCCGACGCGAAGGCGAGGACGGCCGAGTAGAACGGCAGCGCGAACAGGTAGAAGCCGGTGTCGAGGTTGAACTGCGGGTCGCCGGTCGCGGTGTGCACGCCGTTGACCCAGAGGGCCGCGGTCTGCCACTGCGCAGATGAGGCGAAGCCGGCGAAGAGCCCGAAGAAGATCGGGATGCCCCACATCGCGAGTCGTCTCAGCGGCTCCACGACCTCCTGATAGCGGTCGAGCTGAGAGCTCAACCGCACGTATACCGGGCGCAGCCGGTAGGCGAGGTTGATGACCAGCCAGGTCGGCACCGCCATCCCCAGGAAGCCCACCACGAACATGCCGATGCGCCACACCCACTGCGTGGTGAGCACGTTCAGGAAGCCGAGCTGGGAGTACCACAGCCAGTCCGCGTAGACGTTGGCGAAGATGAAGAACGCGGCCACGAGCAGCGCGATCACCACGAGGGAGATCGCGATGACGCGACGGGTTCGACTCGGACGGGTGGGCTTCGGCGCCGTGGCGGAGGTCACCCTGTCATCCTACGAGGCGGGCTCTGGAGGAACGCCGAGCATCTTCCCGGCGTCGCCGCGTCCTCCGGGTGTGTCGGGAGTGGTCAGGGCGTCGGCGTCGGCGAGACCGACGGCGTCGGCGAGGCCATGACCGTCGAGCATGTCGCGAGGGTGGAGGTGTCCCCGCCCGAGCCGATCACCGTGAGGTCCTTGACCGCGTCGTCGAGCGTCGAGACCGCGTAGACCGAGAGCCCCTGCGGGATGTGCCCGACGACCTCGTCGCAATTGTCGGCCGGTGCGAGGAAGTACTCGGCGCCCGAGGAACGGGCCCCGTACATCTTCTGGCGGATGCCCCCGATCGCCCCGACCTCGCCGGCGGCGTCGATCGTGCCGGTGCCGGCCACGTTCTTGCCGCCGTTGAGATTGCCGGGGGTGAGCGTGTCGATGATGCCGAGCGCGAACATCATCCCCGCGCTCGGGCCGCCGACATTGAACAGCTGCAGCTTCACATCGATCGGGAAGTGGAACTGCGTCAGCAGCGACACCCCGATCAACCACGTGGACTGGCCGTTGATGATCTGCTGCTTCGGGGTGATGCTCACCTGCTGCGTCGTGCCCCCGCGTTGGATCGTCAGGCTCACCGGTGCGCCGTCCTTGGCCGCGATGATCGCACGCAGCGACGCGACATCCGTCACGGCGGTGCCGTCGGCCGATTCGACGACGTCGTCCTTCTGCAGCACCCCGTTGGCGGCACCGTCGGACTCGACCGAGTAGACCGAGAGGTAGGGCGTCACGGTGTACCCGAGGTGGGTGAGGGCCGCCGCAGTCGCCTCCTGCTGCGAATCGACCATCTGCGCCGAGCTCTGGTCGCTCAGCTGCTGTGAGGTCTGGTCGGGCGGATAGATCGCGTCGGCGGGCACGATCGAGCGCGACGGGTCGAAGAACGCCGGGATCAACTCGAGCCACGACGGACGAGCGTCGGCCGTTCCCACGACCTGCACGGTCAACAGCGACAGCTCGCCGGCCGTCGGGTAGGTGGTCGCACCCGAGACGGTGATGATCGGCACCTGCTGCTTCTGGTCGTTCTGCACGGTGCCCAACGTGTTGAACACCGGCCCGGGCGTCTCGATCACATACGCCGACGGAAGGAACGACAGCACGAGCAGCGCGACGAGCGCGACGACGAGCGCCCAGATGCCGGCGACCCCCGCGCGCGACCGCGGACGCCGGGGCCGTTCGGATGCCGCGGGCCCGGTCTCGTCGAACAGCGTCACGCCGCCTCCGTCGTGTCGTTCGCGGCCGGCGTACGACGATCTGGCTCGTCCCGGGCATTGCGAGGGTGTGTGCAACTAGCGTAGTTGGCAGCTCGACATGCGGCTGAGAGGCGACTGAGGTGGCACACGACGACGACGACGATGCATCGCAGGGCGATGACCTGAACGAGCTGCTCCGGCGGCTGCTCGGGGGGGGCACGGACGGCGGCCAGCTCGATCCCGAGCTGCTCTCCCGCCTGTCGGGGATGAACATCGACCCGGCGACGCTGCAGCAGATGATGACGCAGATGCAGGCCGCCTTCGCCGGCGGCGAGGAGGCGACCTGGGAGATGGCCTCGCGCCAGGCCCTGCAGATCGCCGGCCAGAGCGATCTCGCCGTCAGTTCCGCTCAGCGCAGCGACCTCGATCAGGCCTTCTCCCTCGCGAACCTGTGGCTCGGCGAAGCGACGACGGTCCCCGAGCTCGCGCAGCCGGGCGGTGCGATCACGCGCGCCCGCTGGGTCGAACTCACACTGCCGGTCTGGCGCGAGCTCGCTGAGCCCGTCTCCGGCAGCATCGCCGATGCGATGACGGCCGCGCTGGTCGAGCAGACGGGCGAGGAGTTCGGGGAAGTCGCACAGGGCGCGGGCCGCCTCATGCGCACCGTCGGCGGCTCGCTGTTCGCCACCCAGCTCGGTCAGGTGGTCGGACGTCTGTCGATGGAGGTCGTCTCCGGCGGTGACGTGGGCATCCCGCTGCTGCCCGCCGGTCACGCCGCGATCCTCCCCCAGAACTTCGCGGACTTCGGAGCAGGACTCGAGATCCCCGACGACCAGCTCGCGCTCGCGACCGCCACCCGCGAGCTCGCGCACGCCCGCTTGTTCCGGCACGCGAAGTGGCTGCGCCTGGACGTGATCGCTCAGATCGGCGAGTTCGCCCGCGGCATCCGCATCGACGTGTCGGCTCTCGAGGACGTCGCGTCGCGCTTCGACCCGTCGTCGCCCGACGAGCTGCGCCAGCTGCTCGAGTCGGGGGCGCTCATCCCCCCTCGCAGCGACCAGCAGAACGCGGCGCTCAGCCGCCTGGAGGACGTGCTCGCGACCGTCGAGGGCTGGGTCGAAGTCGTCACCGCGGATGCGACCGCCCGTCTCCCGCACGCCGACCGCATCGCCGAGGTCGTGCGCCGGCGCCGCGCCGTCGGAGGACCCGCAGAGAAGGCCCTCGGGTCTCTCGTCGGGCTGGAGCTGCGTCCCCGCCGCGCCCGTGAGGCGGCCTCGATGTGGCGGGCGATCACCGACGCGGTCGGCGTCGCGGCGCGCGACGCGCTCTGGGACTACCCCGACCTGATGCCGACGTCGGCCGACATCGACGACCCGTCGACGCTCATCGCCCGTCTGCAGGCGGATGCCGCGGGCACGGCGCCCGAGCCGGACGAGTTCGACGACGCACTGCGCCAGCTTCTCGCCGAGGAGTCGGGCGACGCGCCGCGCGCAGCCGGCACGGATGACGAGCGCGACGACGACCCGACCGGCACCGCGGACGGCGGACGGCCGGTCTGAGGCGGCATCCGCGAGGGAATCGCCGCGGCATCGTCCGCCGTGGTCACCGGGGACGGGCGTCGCGTGCGACGGCTCCTCCCCAGCGCCCGCAGACCGCGACGCTCGCGCGAGTTCCTGTGGACTCCCGCGACTGAGCCCTGCGGGCACGCACAATCGGGGCATGTACCGCATCGACCCCGCCCACCCGCCGCTGTGGCGCAGCCCCGTCGACGTGCAGTTCGGCGCCGATGCGCGGCTCGTGCTCCTTTCCCCGCCCGACTGGCAGCTGCGAGCGATCGCCGACCTCGTGACCGGAATCGGCGAAGGTTCTCTCGGGTACACCGCGCACCGGGCGGGTATCGACATCGAGAGCCTCGAGCGGTTCGTCGCAACGCTCGAGCCGGTGCTCGAGCGGGTCCCCCGGCCGCTGCGCTCAGTCGAGGTCGCGGGCGGGCCGGGGGTCGACGAAGAACTCGTGTGCCTGGTGCGCCACCGGCTCGCGCCGTTCGCGCCGCTCGTATCCGAGGGCGCGCCTCGCCCACGCGGCACCATTCAGGTGCTCGTCGCCAGCCACGCCGTGCATCCGGCCGCCTATGCGGCCTCTCTCGGCGATGACGTCGTGCACATCCCGGTGGTCTTCACCACGACGGGAATCACCATCGGCCCGCGCGTCGAACCGGGCGCGACGGCCTGCCTCGCGTGCGTCGACGCCGATCGGCGCGACCGCGATCCGGCGTGGCCGATGATCGCGGCTCAGCTGCTCACGGCGCCCACGCCCGAGATCGCCGATCACATTCTGGTCGAGGCCATCACGATGCTCGCCGGCTTCGTCTCCGGCGAGGAGGACCTCGCTCTCAGCGGCCACTCCGTGACGATCCCGAACCAGTCGATGCGCCGCGAGTGGCTCGCCCATCGCGCACATCCAGAGTGCGGATGCCGATCTCCTCGGCGAAACGCGACACCCGACGCTCCGAGCGCCCCTCCCCGCGCGACCACGACAGCGACAGGCTTCGCGCGGCCCGCGTGATGCCCACATAGGCCAGTCGGCGCTCCTCGTCGACCTGCTCGAACGTCTGGGCGTACGAGATCGGCAGCAGTCCCTCCGACAACCCGACGAGGTGCACGTGGTGCCACTCGAGGCCCTTGGCGGCATGGAGGGTCGCGAAGGTCACCGTCTCCAGCGTCGGCTCGTGCTGGTCCTTCGCCCGGGCGAGCAGCGCGTCGGTGAACCCCTTGAGGGTCGTTCCGTCGGGCGCCTCGTCGGCCAGCCTCAGCAGGGCCGCGCGAGCCTCCCACGCATCACGGAGCGCTCCCCCCGCCGCCGGCGCCTCGTCGGTGTGGCCGAGCGAGCGGAGCACATCCCGCACCGAGCCCCGGAAATCGTGCCCCGTGGGTGACACGGCTGCGGCACGCAGCGCCATCACCGCCTGGCGCACCTGCGGCACGTCGAAGAAGCGCGCCCCGCCCAGCACCGTCACGGGGATGCCCGCATCGGCGAACGCCTGCACGAGCTCCGCCGACTGCGCGTGCGACCGGTACAGCACCGCGACCTCGCGAGGCGCCGTCCCCGACGCCAGCTGCGCCGCGACCGACGCGGCCACGCCCTGCGCCTCGGCTCGCTCATCGGGGTACGCCGTGAGCAACGTCGGCGGCGAGGCATCCGCCCTCCCCGCGGGCGGGTGCAGCTCAAGGGCGCCCGGACGTCCGCGCATGAGGGCGTTGGCGGTGCGCAGCACCTCGGGCACGCTGCGGTAGTTCGTCTCGAGGCGCACGACGCGGGCGTTCTCGTACCGCCGCTCGAACTCCAGCAGGAACCGGGCATCGGCGCCCGCGAACGAATACACCGTCTGGCTCGCGTCACCCACGACGCACAGGTCGTGGCGCTGACCCACCCAGAGGTCCAGCAGATGCTGCTGCAGTGGCGAGACATCCTGGTACTCGTCGACGGTGAAGTGCCGGTACTGCTCCCGCACGGCCTGAGCGACACGCGGCTCCGCCTCGATCATGCCGGCGCACGCGAGGAGCACATCCTCGAAGTCCATCTGACGACGCTCATCCTTGAGCTTCTCGTAGGCCCGCATGAGTGCCGCGACGGCCGCGACATCCAACGAGCCGATCCCCCGGGGCCGGGCATCGACGTACGCCTCCACCGAACGCATGGTGACCTTGCGCCATTCGATCTCCGACGCGACGTCGCGCAGCGTCGCCGCCGACGGGTCCATGCCGATGCCGTCGGCGGCGTGGGCGAGCGCCCGCACCTTGCTGTCGACGATCGCGGGTACGGTGTCCCCCGCCACCTGAGGCCAGAAGAAGTTCAGCTGCGCGAGGGCTGCCGCGTGGAAGGTCCGCGCCGACACCCCTTCGACCCCGAGAGCGCGCAGGCGCCCGCGCATCTCTCCCGCGGCCTTCGCCGTGAAGGTCACCGCCATCACCCGCTGCGGCGAGTAGGCGCCTGTCTCGACGCCGTGCGCGATACGGCGGGTGATCACCCTTGTCTTGCCGGTGCCGGCGCCGGCCAGCACGCACACGGGGCCGCGCAGCGCGCGTGCGGCCTCCAGCTGGCGGTCATCGAGCCCGGAGAGCACTCCGGAGCCGGTCACGGCCGCTCCGCGTGCCAGGCCGTGATGAGACGGTAGGCGATCGAGGACGGACCGGGCAGCAGCAGATCGGATTCGCCGGCGAGTGCCCGACCGATCTCATCGCGGTGGAACCAGCGCACCTCGACGATCTCTTCGCCGTCACCCTGCGCGGCAGCATCGAGCGCGCGTACGAGGAAGCCGAGCATGAGGGAGCGAGGGTACGGCCACGCCTGCGAGCCGCGATAATCGACGTCGCCGACGGTGATGCCCGCCTCTTCGCGGATTTCGCGCACCAGGGTCTGCTCGAGCGACTCGCCCGCCTCCACGAAACCGGCGAAGCATGAGTAGCGCCGCTGCTCCCACGCGGCGTTGGCGCCGAGGAGCAGCAGATCGGGATCGGTCGGATGCCGCACCGCCGCGATCACCGCGGGGTCGGTGCGCGGGAAGTGCTCGCGCCCGCAGCGGGGGCAGTGCCGCGCCCAGCCGGAGGCGACCAGATCGGTGAGCTCACCGCAGGCGGGGCAGTACGGGGCATCCAGCAGCCATCGTCCGAGCGCGACGCCGGTGACCGCGAGCTCCGCCTCGGCGGGGACCAACGCCGCGGCGACGGCGCGCAGCGGCGAGCCGGTGGTCTCCTCCGCCGGCTGCGCGGCCGACGCGGCGAGCAGCACGGCGACGCCGTCGAGGCGCCCGAGGAGCGCCCACACGACGCGATGACCGGTGACCGCCGCGGGCGGGACGAGCTCCAGCGCGCTGTCGGGTGTGAGCGACACCCGGTCGCCGCGCACGACCAGCACGCGGGTCGCCGGGTCGGCGCGGAGCGCGTCGACCAGGGCGGCGTCGGAGCGCTCATCGCCGGCCCGATCGAAGCCTGCCGTCGCACCGTCCTCGGGCGCGTTACGTGCCGACATCGATCGCTCCTCCCAGGGCGTGGCGCCGGGCGAGGGGGGACCTCGCAACCTACCCTGAGGGCATGGCGCGCACCCCGTTCACTCTAGCCGCGAGCGTCACCGCCGCCGTTCCGGGTGCCCGCATCGTCGCCGCCGGCGCGCTCACCGATGGCGCGGCCGGACGATTCGACTCGGCCGTCGTCGTACTCGACGACGGCCGACGCCTCGCCGTGCGGGTCGCCGCCACCGTAGACGCCGCCGAGCAGCTGCGCGCCGAGGCACGCGCCCTCGCCGCACTGACCGATGGCGTGCGCGCGGTGCTCCCGTTCGCCGCTCCCGTCGCCGTCGGTCAGACCGTCGTCGACGGCTCCCCCGCGCTGGTCACCGACCTGGTCGACGGCTGGCACGTCGACGCCGCGCAGATCCCGGACGGTCGCGGCGTGGCGACGGCGCTGGGCGCCGCGCTCGCTGCCGTGCACGCGCTCCCTGTCGCCGTCGTGCGTTCCGAGGGCCTGCCGGTGCGCACGAGCGATCAGGTGCGCGACGAGACCCGTCGTCTCATCGATCGCGCCGCCGCGAGCGGGCACCTGCCGCGCACCCTCCGGGCGCGCTGGATGACCGCGATCGACGCCGATTCGCTCTGGGAGTTCGAGACCGTCGTCGTGCTCGGCGGCGTCGACGCGGGCGCATTCGTGTTCACGGGCGACGACGACCTCCGCGTATCCGGCCTCATCGACTGGCACGGGCTGTCCGTCGGCGACGCCGCCGCCGACCTGCACTGGCTCGCGGCGGCCCCGGTGGCCGCGGCGACCGTGCGCGAGGCGTATGCCGCGGCATCCGTGCGCGCCGGCGATGCCCATCTCACCGAGCGCTCGCGCCTCTACGCCGAGCTCGAGTTCGCGAAGTGGCTCGTGCACGGACTCGAGAGCGACGATCACGACGTCGTCGCCGACGCGGCGAGCCTGCTGGCCTCGCTCGACGAGAGCACGCGCGGTGAAGACCTCACTCCGGTACGTCACAGCGATGTGCAGGCGGCGATGGACGTGCTCGACCGTGTTCCCGCGGCCGCCACGCCGCGCGGGGACACTTCGCTGCAGACCGACGCCTTCGACCGCGCCGACCTCTCGGCCTTCGGCGACATCGAGACGGGCGAGACACGTGACGACCTCGCAGTCGTCGACGGCGACGCCGACCCCGCTGGGGACGTCGACGGCGATCCGCAGGCGACCCAACCGATCGAAGCCGCTTCATGGGGAGCAGGTTCCCGCACGATCCCCCACGACCCGGCTCCTCCGACACTCGACCTCGATCTCGACCCGGTGGCAGATGCCGACGAGGCCGAGCGGGCATCCCGCGCCGCCTTGCGCCGCTGGGCTGTCGGCGGGGACTGACCCCCGCGCGTCCTGGCGCAGGTCAGCCTCGCAGCACCAGGCCGTGCGCGACGTAGAACAGCGCGACGTCGATCTGGTCGAGCGGCACCCCGTGCCGGGAGTGGTAGGCCCGACGGTAGAGGTCGAGCTGCACCATCCGCTCGGCGCGTTCCGACGACGTCCGCGGCGGCGCGCCCGTCTTCCAGTCGACGATCTCGATCCGGTCGCCGCGCCGGTAGACGGCATCGAGCTTGCACACGATGACGTGAGGGCGCCCGTCGAGATCGTCGAGTCGGAAGTCGATCTCGGTCTCCACCTCGATCGGTTGCAGAGGCGCCCACTCCGACGCGAGGAAGGCGTCGATGAGCGGCGCGAGGGCGGCAGGCTCAGCGACGCCGCCCGGTTCGTCCCCATCCCAGAGTTCGTCGTCGAGCCCCGCCGTGCCGGCGAGTCCGGCACGGCGCTCCACCCACGAGTGGAAGCTCGTGCCGATCCGCGTCTCACGGTACGGCCGCTCGGGGAGCGGACGGGACCGCGCGGCGACGGCGGCCGAATAGTCGGTCGTGAAGTCCTTGTAGGCCGAGGCGGGAATGCGGGTCGGTGCCGAACGATCGCCCCCGCGCCGCTGCTCGTCGCGTTCGACGAGAAGAAGCGACAGGTCCGGATCGAGGATGACGGCGTCCGCCGCCCGCACGAGCTCCGCCGCACGCTCGACCCTCTCCCTCCGACTGCCCAGCGCATCGAGCGGCCAGCTCACCGTACGCACCACGTCATCGGGGCGCTCGCCCGGATCGACGTCCACCGCGCCGCGCCCGAGCGCGGACGCGGCCTCCCGCAGGAACCGGCTCGCCGCCCGTGGCTGCACCGTTCCCGCCCACGATGAGCCGGTGAGAAGCAGGTGGTCGCGCGCGCGGGTCACGGCGACATACGCCAGCCGGCGTTCCTCGGCGACCTGCCGGTCGCGGTTCTGCTCGCCGAACGCCTCGACCGCATCGCGCAGGGCCTGCTGGGTGGGAGCCTCGGCCGCAGACCACGCGAGGCGCGGGAGCCACGGGGCATCCCCGCGGAACTCGAACGGCAGCGCACCGAACGTCAGCCATCCCTTGGCGTCGCGGCTCGCGGCGGGAAGCTCGTCCTCGACCATCCGCACGACCGCGACCGCATCCCACTCGAGACCCTTCGACCCGTGGATCGTCAGCAGCTGCACGACGTCGGGCTCCGTCGGTTCCGGTCGGGGGGCGAGCTCGTCGACGGATGCCGCGTGGTCGAGCCACGCGAGCAGGCTGGGCAGCGACCGCGCATCGTCGGAGGACAGGAAGCCCGCGATCTCGGCCGTGAAAGCCCGCACCTGCGCGTGGGCGGTGCGCTGAGGCCCGCGGGCCTCATTCGCGGCGAGCTCGAGGTCGAGGCGCAGCTCGCTCTCGATCAGTCGCACGAGATCGAGCACGGGAAGTCCCGCGGCTCGGCGCCAGGCCGCGATCACGCCGGCCGCCTCGCGCAGTCGGGTGCGCGCGGCCGGGGTGAAGCCGGCGAGCCAGCCGTGGTCGTCGCGCACGCGGGGGAAGAAGTCGAGCGCGTCGCTGAGCGAGCCGTGATCGTCGGCCGCGGATGCGCGCAAGGTCGCGACGACGTCGGGGGCCAGGGGCTGGAGCGCCGCGTCGTGTCGCGCGAGCCGGGCGCCGAGCGCCCGCAGCTCGCGCAGATCGGCGACGCCGATCGCCCACCGCGGCCCGACCAGCAGACGGATGAGCTCCGACCCGGCGAGCGGATCGGCGATGACCCGCAGCGCCGACACGATGTCGACCACCTCGGGGGTGTCGAGAAGCCCACCGAGTCCGAGCACGCGATGCGGCACGCGGTGACGCACGAGGGCCTCGGCGAACACGCTCATGCGCCGCTTCGACCGGAACAGCACCGCGCCGGTCGTCGAGAGGCCCACGCAGCGGCGCTCGGCACGGACCCGCACGAACCACTCCGCGACCCGTTCCGCCTCATCGTCGAGTGTCGAGGCCATCTCGAGGTCGACCTCTCCCCTTGCCGCACCCGGCCGTGGGCGGAGGGCCGCGACATCCGCCCCGCCGGCGAGCGGTGCGAGCAGCGCCGAAGCGATCTCGAGCACATCCGCGCTGTTGCGCCAACTGGTCAGCAGGGAGAAGCGTTCGCATGCGCCACGAGTCACGAAGGCGCGCGGGAAGTCGTCGAGGTTGCCCGCACTGGCACCCCGCCAGCCGTAGATCGCCTGGTGCGGGTCGCCGACCGCCATCACGGCGGTGTCGGCGAACAGTGCCGCGAGCAACCGCGCTTGGACGACCGAGGTGTCCTGGTACTCATCGAGCAGAACCACCCGGAACCGTGAGCGCAGGCCCTCAGCGACATCCCGGTGGCGCTCGACGATCTGCAGCGCACCGGCCACCTGGTCGGCGAAGTCGATGACTCCGCGACGTTCCTTCGCCGACGCGTAGCCGGCCGCGAGACCCGCCAGCACCTCGAGGCCGTCGACCTTCTCGACGAACCGGGGGAAGTCCGCGTAGACACTCACCCGTGCCGTCTCGGAGGGCCGTTCGAGGATGCCGCGGAACCGCGACGGGAACGCGGCCACGTCGCCGAGGTCGGCGAGGTTGTCGACGGCGGCGCCCGCGAGCCCCAAGGCCGCCGACACGATCGTGCCGAGCGATTCGCTGCGGCTCTCCAGCCGGGAATCGTCGCTGTCGAGCGCGACCCGCCGCATGAGAAGCCAGGATGCCGACTCCGACAGCACCTGCGCATCGGGGTCGCGCCCGATCAGCACCGCGTTGTCGCGCACCAGGGCGTCGGCGAAGCTGTTGTAGGTCGCGACGGTGGGGCGATCGAGGAGGTCGTCGGGGTCGACGGCACCCGCCGCGGCATCCGCTCCCAGCCGTCCGGCGAGATCGGCGATGCGTGCTCGGCGCTCCGCGGCGGGGGCTCCGGCGCGCTCGAGCTCGCCGAAGGCATCGAGCGCGCCGACCGCGTGCAGCTCGTCGAGGCGGTCGACCAGGCCCGCCGCCTCGAACTCGGCGAGGCGCGCGAGACGTCGTTCGATGCGCTCGGCGAGCTCGCCGGCCGCCTTTCGCGTGAAGGTGAGGCCGAGCACCTCGTGACGGGCGACCAGCCGGTTGGCGACGAGCCAGACGACGCGCCCCGCCATCGTCTCGGTCTTCCCGCTTCCGGCGCCGGCGACCACCAGCGCCGGGCCCAGCGCAGCCTCGATGACGCGGGCCTGCTCGTCGGTCGGGGGGAACTGGCCGAGGGCCGCGGCGACCGCGGCAGCGGAGACGGTCACGGCGCGCTCACCGCTCCGACCACATGGATGCGGCACACACCGTGGGCGTGCTCGTCTCGGCAGTGCTGCTCGTAGGGCGCCGCGAACCGCGTGCCCGCCATCACGGCGATCGCGTGCTGCAGCCGGGCGATGAACCGCTCGCGGGCTTCGTCGTCGAGCGGCGCCTGCCGCGGTTCGAGGTAGGGCTTCGCCGTGCCGGTGTGCAGCACCAGCAGTTCGGCGCCGCCCGCGGGCAGGCCCGCCGACGGCGCGATCGCCCCGGCGTCGTGGGCGAGCTGGTAGGCGAGCAGCTGCGGGTTCTCGACCACGGCCTTGTCGGTGCGCGGCTCGGCCCGACCCGTCTTCAGATCGACGATCACGACGGTGCCGTCGGCCCGCCGCTCGACGCGGTCGACGACGCCGCGCAGCAGCGCACGTCCCTCGCCGTCGTGGGGTGGCAGCGGGATCTCCACCTCGAACGGCGTCTCGCTCGCGAGCAGCTCACCGCCGCCCGCCGCGAAGTCGCGGAGGTACTGCGCCAGACGATCGACGAGGTCGCGGGCACGCTCGCGCCCGGCACGCTCGAGCCACTCGGATTCGAAGCCGAGCTCGTTCCACCGGGCGTCCACGACCTCCCACAACGCGACGGCGTCGGCGTCCGGCGCCGCCTCGAGCGCCGCGTGGATGAGCGTGCCGAGCCCGGCGACGGTGCTTCCCGCGTCGGCGCCGAGCTCGCGCACGACCCAGTCGAGCTCGCACTGCTCGAGCGCCGCGAGCCGGGAGGGCGAGACGCGGATGTCACCGTGCGCCAGCGAATGCAGCGGGGCATCGGATGTCGCGGCCCCCACGCCGTACCAGTCGTCGGGGCGGGCCCCGGCGACACCGGCGGACGCGAGCGCGGCGAGCTGCGCCGCCGCCGACCTGTCGGGGACATCGGCGGTGACAGCCCGCCGCAGCTGGGCGACGACCCCGCGCAGCGTGAGGGGCGGCAGCGCCCGCGCCGCCTCCGCGTCGGGGAGCAGGGAGAACAGCCCGCTGGGGCGATGATCGTCGTCGGACGTCGCGGTCACGACGACCCGCGTGCGGGCGCGGGAGAGGGCCCGCACGAACAGGCGAAGCTCATCATGGAGCACGGCACGCCGCCGGTCGAGCACACCCGCAGCGGCCGTGACGCCGGCCGCGGCGTCGTGGAGGCGCCACGTGCCGAGCAGTGTGCCGCGCAGTCGGGTGTTGGGCCACACGCCCTCTTGTACGCCCGCGATGACGACGGTGTCGAACTCGCGTCCGAGCGCGGCTGCCGGGCTCAGCACCGCGACCACGTCGGCATCGGGGTCGCGGCCGAGCAGGTCGGGGGCGACATCGGTGGCGAGCACCGCGTGCACGAACCGCAGCGGGTGCGAGGCGGCATCCTCATCGCGCTCGGCGTCGCGCTTGGCGGCCTGGAACAGGGCGACGACCGCATCGAGATCTCGGTGGGCCTGATCGGCGACCGGGCCATGGCCGCTCGTCGCGGCCAGCCACCCCGCCTGACGGCCGCTCGCTTCCCACGCGGTCCAGAGCAGATCGTGCGCGGTTGCACCGTCGGCGAGCTGCGCACGCATGCGCGAGAGGGCCTCGGCGGTGCGCACGACCGCCCGCCCCTCGCGGCTGTCGATCGCCGCGGCGTGCATCGGGTCGTCGAGCGCCGCGGCGAGCAGTTCCGCACCGGTGCGCCCGCCGCCGTCGCCGAGGTGGGCATGGCGAAGCGCCGTGCGCACCCGTCGCACATCGAGCGGATCGAGCCCCGCCGCCACGAGGACGTCGGCCGCGGCCGCGGGTGCCACCACCGCGTCGCCGGCCGCCAGCACCACCGTCAGCAGGTCGCGCACGGCGGGCACCTGTCCGAGCGGAACCCCCTGGCCCTGACCGCGCGTGGGCACCTCCCGGGCGGCGAGACCCGCCTCGAGCGCCTGCACCTGACGGGTGTCGTGCGCGATGACGGCCAGCTCGCCCCACGGCACTCCGTCACGCAGTCGGCGCTCGCGCAGGGTGCGCGCGATCTCGTCGAGCTCGTCGTCGACGGATGTCGCCACCACCGCGCGCAGGCCGCCGTCGCCGACCCATTCCCCGGCGGGTGCGGTGCGGTGCGCGACGCCCCCCGCGGCCCCGATGCGCACGGTCACGCGCCGCTGTGCCTCGATCAGGTCGCCCTGCGCTCGGTGCGGCTCGGTGAGCGCGCCGAGAGATCCGAGACGCGCGCCCAGCGCGGCGAGGTTCTCTGGCCTCGCCCCGCGATATGCGCCCGAGGCGAGGTCGGGGTCACCGAAGGCGACGACGCCGACGCCACGGTCCCGCAGCGCGGCGAGGAGATCGACGCCCCCGGATGTCAGCTCCTGGGCGTCGTCGACGATCACGGCGTCGAGCCGCCGCACCGCAGCGAACACGGGGTGGTCGACGGGAAGAGCGCGCACCAGCTCGACGGCCTCGAGCGTGAGGCCCGCCGCGTCACGCGTCGAGGCGCGCATGTCGCCCAGCACGCCTTCGTACTCGGCGAGGAACGACGCGAGCGCCGTCCACACGATCTCGGCCTCGGCGTCGGCGAGCGCGGCGATGCGGGCGGGGGTCAGCGCGAGCGTGCGCGCGTCGGCGATGAAGGCCCGCAGTTCACCGCGGAAGCCGCGGGTTGCGCGGGTGGCGGCTCCGAGCGCGTCCGGCCAGCGCGAGCGACCGGATGCCTCGTCCTCGGCGTCGCCGGCGAGGAGGTCGGCGAGGATCTGGTCGTCGTCGGACGCCGTGAGCAGCAGGGGCGGCTCGTCGCCGGTGTGCACGGCATGCGCGCGGACGAGCTGGAACGCGAAGGAGGTCAGCGAACGCGCCGGCGGGCCTGACGTCGCGCGCCCGAGCGCAAGGGACAAGCGGTCGCGCAGCGCCGTCGCCGTCTGACGCGTGGGCGTGAGGACGAGCACCGCGTCGGGGTCCGACCCGGCCGCGACGAGCGCGGCGGCACGCTCGACGAGCAGCGTCGTCTTGCCCGAGCCGGGAGCGCCCGTCACGACGCCCGTGAGCGCCGCGGGCGCCGAGCGCACCAGCGCCCGCACAGCCGCGTCGGCGGGGGGCACGGTGTCGGACGTCACCCGACCACGCTACCGACGCCGCCCGACATCGTTCGCCGACAGCGTGACGTGCGCGGCCGGTGCGCCGCGAGGCGCAGGCTACGCTCGATCATGCGCCCGCGGCGGGCGCGCCCCGGCCACCGATCGCCCTCGCGATCGACGGGGACGACAGGGAGGACCGGGACGTGGAGATCCGCATCGGCATCGCGAACACGGGGCGCGAGCTCAACTTCGAGACCAACGAGTCGGCCGACTCGGTCAAGGCCCAGATCGCCGCCGCGCTCGACGACAACGCGACCCACATCTCGCTCGTCGACGCCAAGGGCAACACGCTCATCGTGCCGACGGCCGGACTCGCCTACATCGAGCTCGGCACCGAGGAGTCGCGTCGCGTGGGCTTCGTGGCCTGAGCACGATGGACATCGTCCTCGCGTTCCTCTTCGGCATCGGCATCGGGCTGGTGCTGCACTATGCGCTCCCGGGTCGCGACTCGCGCGGTGTCGCGCTGCTTCCGGCCGTCGGGGCGGTCGCCGGCGGTGCGGTGTGGCTGGCTCTCACCTGGGCGGGGTTGACCACCGACAACCCGCTGCTGTGGGTCCTGTCGATCCTCGCCGCGGTCGTGGTGACCGTGCCCGTCGGTGTCGTGCTCTCGCGCGTGCGCGCCACGCACGACGCGCGCGAGAAGTCCCGCCTCAAGATCGGCTGACGTCCCGCTTCCCCGCCACGGCGAGGCGGGGCATCCGATCTCTCAGGACTCGAGGCCCATCGCACTCATCCGGGCCGCGTGAGCGCCCATGAGTGCGGTGAAGACCGGCTCCACGGTGGCGTCCTCCTCGGCCGTCTCCGGCGAACGGCTGAGGGCCGCACGGGCGACGAGCAGGGTGTCGCCGACGAGACGCCGCCCCCACATCGCGAGCAGCGACCGCCACTCCTCGTCCGCGGAGATCGCGTCGTGGATGATGTCGGCGATCGCCTTGCGGTCGGTGTCGGCCTCGAGGATGCGCGCCACGCGGCGCCCGGTCTCGCCGTAGCTCGCGGCGAGCGAGCGGTAGAAGTCGTCGAGGATGCCCGCCGTCAGGTGCACGGTGAGCATGGTCTCGAGCGAGCGTTCCCCCTGGGTGCGACGACGGAACGCGTCGAGCTGCTCGCGGAAGGGCAACATCAGCGTCAGCGGGTCGTCGCCGCGCTCGCGGATGACCGCCACGAGCTGCTGGTGCTTGGTGAGGGCCGCCCCGGATGCGCGGGAGAGCGCCTCCTTCTGGGCGAGCGACGGCGTGGGCGCGATGAGGGCGCTCAGCGTCTCGAAGTAGCCGAGCTGCAGATAGGCCGCCTGGCCGAGGAACGTGTCGACGGGCGGGGCGAGCTCGGCGAAGTCGACGCGGGTCGCCCTCGACGCCTCGCCTCGGGTGCGCAGACGCAGCACGCGCCCCACGGGTCGACGACGACGGAACCAGTCCCACACGCACACCAGCGTAGGCGGATGCCGGTTCCACACGCGATCCCATCCGTTCGGGGCGGTGCGCCGAATGAGTGACATGAGGTTCATTCCCACGAAAGTCCACGGAGCGCTCGACTACATCGTCGGCCTCGCCCTGCTGTTCGCACCGCTGATTTTCGGCTTCTCGTCGGTCGGAGGCGCTGCGGTCGTCATCCCCCTCATCCTCGGTGCAGGCCTCATCGTCTACAGCCTGTTCACCCGGTACGAGTGGGGCCCGTTCAAGCTCATCCCGATGCCGGTCCACCTCGTGTTCGACGTCGTGGCGAGCCTGTTCCTCGCCCTGTCCCCGTTCATCTTCGGCTTCTCGTCCTACCCGCCGAACGTGTGGCTCCCGCACGTCGTCGTGGGCATCGCCGTCATCGTCGTGGTGATCTTCTCGAAGCCCGCGCCCGGACCCTCGGTCGGTCGCTGAGCCTCGTCGCTCCTCCCCCCGGAGCCGTGCCCTCCCCGCCTCGTGCGGCGGAGGGCACGGTCATGTCGGGCGGCGTACGGCTCCGGATGCCGCGCGTCGGCGGGTGCGCGGGCGGTGACCGGGTACCCTGGACGGAGTGCCCCGGCAGGGATCGGGGCCCCGCGCCTGCGGCTGAATGAGGGCGTGGACGATCTCGCGGCGCAGACGCCGCCCTCATCAGACAGGTTCATATCGTGACGACGTTCGCCGATCTCGGCGTCGACCAGGACATCCTCGACGCACTCGCGCACAAGGGCATCGTGGATGCCTTCCCCATCCAGGAGCAGACGATCCCGCTCTCGCTCCCCGGCCAGGACATCATCGGCCAGGCCAAGACCGGCACCGGCAAGACCTTCGGCTTCGGCATCCCCGTGGTGCAGCGCCTCGGCGCCCACCCCGAGCCCGGCGTGAAGGCGCTCATCGTCGTGCCGACCCGTGAGCTCGCGGTGCAGGTCTATGAGGACATGGACCTGCTGACCCAGGGCCGCGCCACGAGCGTCGTGGCGATCTACGGCGGCAAGGCATACGAAGGGCAGATCGAGCAGTTGCAGGCGGGCGCGCAGATCGTCGTCGGCACGCCCGGCCGCCTCATCGATCTCGCCGGCCAGCGCCTGCTCGACCTGTCGAACGCGACCGAGGTCGTGCTCGACGAGGCCGACAAGATGCTCGACCTCGGCTTCCTGCCCGACATCGAGAAGATCTTCCAGAAGGTGCCCACGGTGCGTCACACCCAGCTCTTCTCGGCGACGATGCCCGGGCCGATCGTCGCGCTGGCGCGTCGGTTCATGTCGAACCCGATCCACATCCGAGCCAACGACCCCGACGAGGGTCTCACGCAGGCGAACATCCGTCACCTCGTGTACCGCGCGCACTCGCTCGACAAGGACGAGGTGATCGCCCGCATCCTCCAGGCGGAGGGTCGCGGCAAGACCGTCATCTTCACCCGCACGAAGCGCGCCGCGCAGCGACTCGTCGACGAGCTCAGCGACCGTGGCTTCAACGCCGGCGCGGTGCACGGCGACATGAGCCAGGAGGCGCGTGAGCGCTCGATGGCGGCGTTCAAGGCGGGCAAGAAGGACGTGCTCATCGCCACGGATGTCGCGGCCCGCGGCATCGACGTCGATGACGTCACCCACGTCATCAACCACACGATCCCCGACGACGAGAAGACCTACCTGCACCGCGCGGGACGCACCGGCCGTGCCGGTCGCACCGGCATCGCGGTCACCTTCGTCGACTGGGAGGACCTGCACAAGTGGGCCCTGATCAACCGGGCCCTCGAGTTCGGCCAGCCCGACCCGGTCGAGACCTATTCGTCGAGCCCGCACCTTTACTCCGACCTGTCGATCCCGGCCGGCACGAAGGGACGCATCGTCACGGCGCCGCGCCGCGAGCCGCGTGAGCCCCGCGAGGCGACGAGCTCGGCGCCGCGCGAGGAGCGCACGCGCACGCGTCGTCGCACCGACCGCCCCGCGGCGGGCGACGCTACGTCGACGGATGCCGCGGCTGCGCCGGCAGCGGAC